>OIYY01000178.1_pt1 | contig 49598 bp, 65 predicted proteins | sample 1588341 | NCBI WGS metagenome assembly OIYY01 (sample SAMN03283287) | human gut metagenome | biome: human-associated habitat; material: feces | host: Homo sapiens | place: Peru | collected 2012
TGGCGTCCTTTTCAGCAATGACGCCCATCGCGGCCATCTGCGGGGCGCAGTTGTTTCCACCAAAAAGGCCGCCGAGGATTCCACCGTTGCCGTTATTGGCAGAGCCAAGAAAGCCGAGGGAGCCCAAGACAAGGGCAGGGATGCCTACACCATTAGCGAGGCCTTTAGAAGCAAATTCAGCCATAGCAAACTCCTTTTGCTATGGAACTCGAGGTTCTATTTGGCGCTCGGTTGGCGCTGGCTAGTAGGCTCAGAGGCCTTGCGATCGATGGCGACCGAAGCTTTACACCTCGGGCACTTTGCTACGATCTTGCCCCGAAGATCGGGGCTTATGTCAAAGAGACGTTTCCCGCAATGCGGGCAGAGCACTTGTTCCATGATTTGCCCTTCCTAAAACTCTGTGCAGGAAGGACTTTAAATTCAGGGCTCTTCTTCATTCGTCAGGGCATCCGCCCAACGCTGCATGAGCGCCCGTCGTTGCTCGAGAAGATCGGCTCTGTAGTAGGCCACCGTGGTGTTCGTTCCCCACCGATGCCCGAGGGACTTTTCTGCCTCCGCGTCGGGCTCGTGGTTTAAGGCGCACCAGTCACGGAAGGTGGAACGAATCCCGTGGGTCGTTATCTGCGGCGGCTCATCCTCATCCTCGTTTTCCTCCCCCTCAGACTTAGCCGGGGCGAGGCGGGGGCATATTTCCTGCAGATTATCCAAGACAGACTTTTTATCTACGTGCCTGCCCGCGCCTTTTCCTTCGAAGACAAAAGCTCCTTGCGAAGCCATGGCAAGCGCTTCTTCAGCAAGAGACGACAAAGGAATGCGAAGGGTGTCGTTCGTCTTTCGGTGCTTGTCCGGGCAAGTCCAAACCCCCGGCTGCAGCTCGCCTGGCTCCGCCTTACAAGCTTCGTCAACACGGCAGACCGTGGCTATGACAAAGAGCAGGCAAGCCCGAACTTTGGAAGGGTGCGCTCGGATGAAACGAACGGCGTGGCGAAGTTCGGCCATGGTTGGGGTGACAAAGTGCTCCGTTTTGTGCACCTTCCCCAGGGCGGGGAGTTTGGTGCTGAGCTTGCCTTTCCAAACGGCAGGATTTGGATCGTCGCGGTAGCCATTGTTGATGGCCCAATCAAACAGCGCCTCAAGCCTGACGCGGATAACAGAAGCGGTCGGGGGAATGGATACCCACAATGGCTCCAATAGGCTAAAGATATCTTGCCGCGTAATCGTATCGATAGGCATAGCGCCGATCACCGGGGCAACGTGGGTAAGCATGGTGCTGCGCCAGTGCTTGTACTGCGCTTCCGTTTTCCAACGACGCAACTTGCGTACCCCTTCCAAGCCTATTGGAAGAAATTCGGCGAACGTCGGCTTCGGCGCCGCTTCTTTGGTTTTCTCCTCTGGCTTGCTGGTAAGGCAGACGGCAACGGCGTGCTTTGCGTCTCGCAATCCTATGGAATCCACGGTACCGAGGCTGCGCTCGATGCGCTTCCCGGCAATGGTTCCGCGGAACACGTAATACTCGTTGCCGTTCTCCCGCGCGTAAATGTATAGATGATCTGCGACTTTAACTTTGGTTATCTTTGACACTTTGTTCCCCCGATTGTTCCCCGATTTGCGGCGTTGTTCCCCGCAAAAAGGCGTAGTCGGGCGAAGTCTAGCGAATAAACGCGTAGAAAGGCAAAGACTACTAACGTAATAAAATCAACGAGTAAAAAGAAAAGCCCGTGGATACGGGCTTAGCAGGAAATTCTATTCCTCTTTGTAGAAAAAACGAGTGAACATAGCAATTGCAGGACTTAGCAGGTTTGTTCCCCGATTTGTTCCCCGAAATTATTTTAGGATTTCGGCGAGGGCGTCGTGGTTGGCTGCGCTCCGTTGATAGTGTCGGCCGCATTCCGAACCAGCGTCAACCAGTCGTTGAACCAGCTTTTCCAGCTCGGTAACTCGGGCGTTAAGAGCGTCTGCGGAATTTCCTTCGGCGCTTCGGCGACGGTTCGCGTCGCGCAACCGGGCGCGATAGCTATCAAGATCGCCGCGCAGAGCGTCGTACTCAGACGACGCCAATAAGATAGTGTCCGTCGCTTTTGCAAGTCCTGCGGCATGGCTTTCCTGCGCCTCCTTCAGCGCGATGGCTTGCGCCCTTTCCATCTCGGCAATTTGCTTCTCGTACTTCAACTCCGCCGCGTGGTAGCCGAGGTAGGCGCAGATTAGAAGCAGGCACACACCTGCGGCAGTGGTTATAAAGCCTTTGTTCACTTCTTCGCCTTCTTCACTCGGCGGCCTTGGCGGTAGTCATAGGCTTCCTTCAGCATCCACGCGAAGCAACGCTGGTCTTCCTCGTTCAACTTCAGCGGGGCTTCGGCTTCATCCTCGCCATTGCTGATGCGCACGTCGATGTAAATCTTGCCGCGGACGCGGCGCATGCGGAGATCGATACCCTTGCCGGTGAAACCTTCTTCGGATAAATACTTCTTGCTCATTTCTTTGTCCTCTTATCAAAACGCGCGGCGTAACCGCGGCGGTCTACGTGAACGAACGTGTCATAGATTCCCACGCCGCCCGTCACGTTCAAACGGCGGCAGAGTTCCCACAGCGTGGGTAAATCTTTCTGATCCTCCGGCCGGATATCAGCGGCCAGCCCTTGGGTGTGGTAGGAATTGGGAACGCCGCCCACGTGTGCGTTCCGCGACGGACTGCGATAGCCGGACGTCACGATGAGGGGCTTACCGAAAAGGAGACGCACACGGTTTAAAAAATCCACGAGTTCTTGGCGCACGTTCATCGGGCCCCAAGGGGAGGGGGCGCCGTCGTGGGAAGCAAACTCTTTGCTGTCGAAGAAGCCGTCTTTCATCCTTCCACCCCCGTGCGCTTGCGCAACAGGGCGAAGGCAAAGCTCACGCCTTCCTTCCCGGCAAAGCCGCCGAGGCCGGAAAGCGCGCCGTAAAGCTTCACGTCCAAACCGTAGGATTCGCCCGCAAGGGCAATGAGAAAGCCGATGAAGCCCGACAAGGCCACGGCCCAAAAGAACTCCCAACCCGAGAAGGGCTTGCCTTTCTCCCGCGAGTTGAGATACATGAGTGCTTGTGCCATAGCTGCTACCCCCGTACAAAAGAGGTAAGGAAAGAAACCGTGCTGATTGTCCATGGTGCGTCCTTTATCTGTACGTCCATTGTGTGGTACAAATCAGCCGTCTTTCGTCACTGACGAAAGGACTTCGCGGAATCAGCTATGCTTCCGCGCAGAGTACCTCGAGTACCATGCCCTTCGCCCGGTCGAATATCTGTGCAAACCTTCGACCGGGCTTTCCTTTTATTTGCGCAGGTTCTTCTCCGACCGGCGGCGCAAAGTCTCAAGTGTCTTCTCCACGGCGTCGTCAAACCAGTAGGTGCTGAGGCCGATCCGGACGGGCGCGGGAACTTTCCCCTGCCTCACCCATTTACACAGCGTAGTTTCACTAATACCCAGGGCGTCCTTTAATTGCTGACGCGAAATCATTCCTTTAGGTGCAGTCATGCTTTAATCTCTTAAGGGTTATTCCTAAGTCTTCTGAGATGCGAAAGTTTTTTGGATCGGTCGGAGCTTGTGGGACTCAGCCCATGCGTTGAACGCAGTTCGGCAATCGGAACGTTCCAAACAAAGATAGCCGTAAGCCATCAGCACACCGTGGATTCGTTCTTCAAGCGGCAGTTCCAAGATGCCGCGGTGATCTTTCCGGAATCGCTCGGGGAGGCTCCCCCAAAACTGTCCCGCCAAAACCCCCACATCTAAGGCGGCGCCGGAGCGCGTGCAATAGAAAGGCATCCTCGCCACCGGCGATTCGCGCACCCTGTCTTTCCGATTCGTCGCCCAATCTTTCACGACGCGTAAGGCGTGTGGATAGGTTCTTCCGAACTCTTCGCACAGATAGAAGGCCAACTCCGAAGCGCTCACCCATTCTTGCGACAGTTGATCCAGGCGGTTGTACATTGCCAACGTCTTCGCCTGCAGTCCTCCGCGACGGCTCATGTTTATCTCCTCGTATCCAAAATGAAATCCAAAACATCTTTCTTCCCCTGTAATGCCTGAAGGACGGCATAGTCCAAAGTCTTTTCCGCAACGATGCGGTGGATGAAGACGGGCCGCGGATGCCCCGCCTGCGCCTGGCGCGTGGGCCCGATACGCTCACACATCTGCGCGTATTGCTCGTAGTTGTAGCCGCAGCCGAAGAAGACGAGAATGTTTCCGCCGTCTTGCAGGTTGAGGCCGTGGCCGCAGGAAGCGGGATGCGCGAGAAGCATCGGAATCTCCCCCGCATTCCAGCGGCGGATGGTTGCGGGATCGCGGTCGAGGAGCTTCGCCTGGGGGAACGCCCGCATAATGCGTTGCGCCTCATGGCGAAACTGATACGCGACAAGGATCGGTGCGCCGCAAGCCTCTTCAACGACGCTCCGGAGTGCATCGATCTTGGCCTCGTGGATCGGCGCGTAGGCGGAATTGTCCTCGTTGTAGACGGCGCCGCTTGCGATCTGCAGGCACTTCCCCATCTTGGCGAGGGCGTTCACCGCTTCGAGCTCTTCGCCGTCTTCGAGGCAGACGTAGAACTCGCGCTCCATCTTGTTGTAAATCTCACGGGCGGCCGTGGGCAGCGTGACGACGATATCGTTCACGATCGGCTGAGCGATATCGAACCAGTCCTCCGCCTTCACAACAATTGTCATCGGCTGTAGCTTCCGCTTGATCTTTTCGTCGGCGCCATCCTGCGGAACGTACTTCACCATGTACGCTTCGCCGCCCGTCTTCACCGGGTAGAAGAAGGCCTGTTCGTACGCGGCCATTGTGCGGCCAAGCGTCGCACCCTTGTCGATGAACCAGGCTTGCCCCCACAGATCGATGAGGCCGTTTGCCGTCGGCGTACCCGTGAGTTCGATGAAGTGCGGGGACTTGAAGGCGACAGTCGCCAGGGCTTTCGCACGCTTCGTGCCGGAGCGAAGACGAAAGCCCTTCAGCCGCGTGGCTTCATCGCAGACGACAACGCCGAACGGCCATTCGCCTTTCAACGCCTCAACGAGCCACGGGAGCTGCTCGTAGTTCGTGCAATAGACGTCTGCCTTGGCTTCGAGCGCCGCCGCCCGTTGCTTTGCCGTGCCGACGATGACGGACACGCGGAGATCATGGAGGTGATCCCACTTGGCGATCTCATCCGGCCACGTGCTCTGAGCCACGCGCAACGGCGCGACGACAAGCGCCGGGCGGGACGTGAAGAAGTCCCGGATATAGCGCAGCGCCGTGAGGGTGGATACCGTCTTGCCGGTACCCATCCCCGACCACACCATAGCCCGCGTACGGGACAAGATGTGGTCAATGATGAGCCGCTGGTAGGGGCGGGGGGCGAACTGCTTGCTCACAATACCCCCGCAAGGTGAGGCACAAAAACGATACGATCAAAAAGGTAGGCCATAGTAGTACCACCGATATCCTTTCACGACGCCGCATTCCTTCGCGGCGCGCTTGATGTAATCCAATAAATCCGGGACGCCCTTGTATGCCGGGGCCCGCTTTGACGGGACAGACCGCGGGTGCTTGATCTCCAACTCTCCCTCCACCGGGCGCAATGGGATGCACCGCTTCGTGCAGAACTTGAGGCAGTCTTCGGTCGTCGATTTGGGCGCCCGATGAAGCACTGCCTTCCACAGAGACCTGTCCGTGCGCCACCCATATCTGCGATGCAGATAAGAAAGCAGGCGATCTACACGGTACTCGAGCGCCTCCATCCCACGTTCCTGCAGAAACTCGCGAGCAGAAGCGGCTGTCGCGACGGAGTAAGCCGCGGCATAGGCCGCCGCCACATCCGTCACATGGAGGGTTTCACGCTCTTTCATTCTCTGCGCGCTCCCTTCTGCGCCAAAACGCCCACAGCTCGTAGGCCATAAGGCAAATCTGACGCTCCGTTCGGCCGTCTGACAGCGAGTACCGATCGGCGATGAGTTTGGCGACGTCGGATGCGGTGTCGTAAACATGCACCTCACAGCCCGACTCGGCCATCACTTTGTGCTCACGCAACTGGTGCTTCTTCGGCTTCTCGCCGGGCGCTTTCACCTCGACCCAAAAGTGCCACCCGGGCATCATGATGAAGAGATCGGGGGCGCCGATATGCCCAACCCAAGACGTCTTACGGACTTCGCCGTGGAGTTCTTTGATTACCGACTTGATCGCGGCAACAACTTTTCCTTCGGGAGTCATTCTTTTTCCTCCTTTTTCGTAACCGCGCCCCAGTCATCGACAATCCATCGGCCGTTGGGGATGCCGCCGAAAATCGTTGCCCAAAGCGTTAAGATTCCGCGCCGGATTTCTTCTACCGTCTCGGCAAGAATGGGCTGGTTCGTCCATGGCATCGGGTACAGCGCCGGGTTCTTAAGCGCGGCCAGTCGAGCATCTACGAGTTGATCGATGTAAGGGACGTCCTGAGGCTTCACCCAATCGCCGCAGATACGTATCCCTTGCACCATGACAGACACCTTCACGCTTCCTGCCGCATAGCCGCAGGGGCCGATCTTGACTTGGCACACAAGAAGGGTGTTCCCGGTGTCCATGCTCCAATTTGAGACGAGCGGGTGGCCGTAGAACGAATCGCTTTTAGCAGTCATTCTTCGACCTCTTCATCCCACGGGCGGAAACGGTCAATCACCATACCCGGAAAGAGGGAGCGGTAAAGGCGGGGGTCGGTACTATCGAAACAAAAGCCGCCGTCGAGGTATCTCAGAATGGCTCGGAATGGCCGCCCGGTATCGTGATCGTGTCCTTCACACCGCAAAGAGATATCCTCCGGTGGCGTCACTTCGGGGTAGTTGTTCCACGCGTTGGGGTCGTACGCATGTTCTGCGCAGATCGCTTCTTTTTTGATGGATAAGATACCGCCGACCGCGCAAGTTTCGTGGTTGCTAATCATCGCGTGGACGTAGCAGAACCCGTCGTCGTATTCACCCTCGCAGGCTCTCTGCAGGTCTTTGCCGAACCCCGGGAAAACTTTCTCCAAAGCGGCCTGGTATTCCTTGTCTTTCAGTTTATAGCGGATCATTCAGCAGCTCCTTCAGGATCAAGCTTGTCGGCCATAGCAGTAAGAACCGCGGCAAGTTTGCGGGCTTCGTCTACAGTGAGGTAGTTGCAGTTGTCGTCCCTGTCGAACGTGTCGAGTTCGATCGTCTTATCGAATTCGTAGGAATAGACAGAAACACGCTCGTTGATTTCAATCGATTCTTCCATTTTTATCTCTCCTTCCAACCGACGTTCTGCAACCGGTGCACCTCACGCGCCTCGTCCGCACGGCCCTGAAGCCAATCCACGAGATCGTTGATGTCCGCGGGGATGCCCTCAAGGATCGTTGTTACCTTGCCCTCACTTTCGATACCGACGGCAACCGAAGGCTGATCCTTTTTGCCGAACGCCTCCGCGATAAAGATGAGCTTCTTGCCGTCGCCCAGCTTACGTTCACACTGCATCCACATCTTTATTTCTCCTTGTGTTCTTCCTCACGCTTCATACGCGCCTTGTACCCGGCGATAAACCCGTGTGTTTCAGCGAACGCCGCCAACAAACCGGGGCACGATTCCGGGTCGAAGTGCTCTTCGAACTCGACCTCGATCGCGGTAATCAGCCGGTCGATTTCGTCAAGGTCTTCAGGTTTAAGATCAGTCATCGCTTTTCCCCTCCATGCTTATCCTCGTCCACCAGTCGGGGGCGTTGACTTCGGCCCAAGCAATTTCGTCGCAATCGTCGGGGCTAAAAGTATTTCGTTTGGTGACGTACCACGAGCCATCCTTTCGCACACGCTTGCTGATGACTTCATAGAAGTTCTTTGTCCACCCCATATACCCGCGGTGGAACTCAGCCCTCCCCCGGATCAGGGTTAAGAAAACAATATCCGCTGAAGCGTTGGGCCACGTGGTTCTGTCCTCGGGGTCAAACCGCTTCCAATCAATCTTTCCGGTCTCAGTCATCTTTCTTTTCTCCAATTGCGCCAATCCATGCCAAGCCCGCTTGCTAGGCGTTGTTCGCACTCATCCAAACGACCCACCTCGATTGCCTTTAAAACCGCTCTCCTCGCGGCTTCCTTCGCCCACTCTTCCTCAGGCTTAGTCCCAAAAATCGAAGGCAAACGAATCGTGGTTTCAAACCGTCGCCCTGCATACCACGGGCTATCCAGATAGACGTACGCGGTATACGTCCCGCCCTGTCCCTTCGGAATCTCCTTTTCCCACCGAACGGTTACGTCCAATAAATCCAAAAAATCAGGCTCATCCATCGTCGACCAGCGCTTACTGAAATCAACAACGAACTCCCATACCGGCGGAGGCGGTGAAAAGCGAATGCCCATCGTCACCCAGCCGCAGTCCATCGCTTCTTTCAAAAGGTTCTCGCTCATGGCTCGGCCCCCAATGCTTTCCACACTCCGTCGATATCCCCAGCGCTGAGGCGGTCAACTGCCTTAATCACTTGCGCCTTCAGGGCTTCGAGCTCTGCCTTCTCCGGACAGACGTCTTCGGCGATGATCTCGGACTTCGGGATGCCGATGGTGACGAGAATGTCGCTGCGGTACTTTTTGTCCCAATCTTCAAGACAACTCTGTCTCAACTCGTTTTGAAATTCCTCCGACCGGATGTACCGAGTCAGAAAGTCCGGGTCTTTCAGTTTGAATTGCATTGCCATATCACTCACTCCAACCAAAATTCGGGGATGCGATCCCTGTGTGTTCTTGACGGTTCTTGTCCTTATTGCTGTATTCCATTCCCCTTATCATTTGTAATTCCTCCAATCGCAGGTGCTGACGACGGACAGTTCGCCCAGTACGCCGCGCACCATCCGGTCGTCAATCCCTTTGGCCTTGCCGCGGCGCAAAAGCGTCTGCATCGCGAAGAATTCCCGCAGCGTGCGGTTGGGTTCGACTTCGAGCGAATCAGTAATAAAGTCCCGGGAGGCCCCGACGGCATCGCGGATGGCGTTCAACTCCGCCGACGTGCAGATAAACGTCGGCTCCTTGCTTGCGTCCGTGCGCCGGTCGTAGCCTTTCTTCACGACGTCCATCAGCGCCTGGCCGCCCTTGTCGAGCACCGCCTGGGCGTTTATTCGTTCGGCTTCGTCGAGGTAGTTGCGGCTCACAATGCCCGTAAGGGCGTGGTTGATGAGCGTCTTCATGCAGCTCAGTTGCTCGACCGTCGCGACACCGCGGGGGAGGGAGATTTCCGCCGCCAACGCCGTGCGGTTAATCATGTCCTGTAGCCCCGAGATATCCTCCCGGGCAACGCAGAGCGTACGCACCGCCTTCGGGTGGTAGGCCTTGCGCGGTTTCTTGTTCTTCGCCATGGCTAACTTCCGATGCGGGTTAAAAACGCGCTTCCGGAGAAGGCGACGGCCACCGTCAAGCCGATGGAAACGGCGCTCGAGAAGAAGTAGGCAAAGAGCGAGTACACCGCCGCCCAAAACACCATGCAGATCAGCACCGAGAGGAAGACGATCCCCAGTAAATCTATCGTGCGCATACCGCCTCCTTGATCTGAGCCGTGGTTTTGAGCGTCGGATTGCAGCGTTTCTGCGCCTCGATGTCGTGTTCCGTTTTGATCTTGTAGGCGCACTCACGCAAAGAAAGCGCGCAGGTAACGAGCTCTTCCGCGGCGTCCGTGAGCACGCGGGGGCTGCTGTGAAGCGAGATTTCGATGATCTGGCTCATGCGCCCGACTTGTTTGAGCGAGGCGAGTATGCACATTGGCGTCGTATCGATTACAGTCATGAAAGTCTCCTTTATTTGTGATAGCGATAAGAGTTGAAGCCCGCCGCGGCCAACGGAAGTCCCTTTGCCCAACGGGGCAGAATCTCCATAGCTGCTTCGAGTTGTTTGAAGTCGTGCGCGTCGTCATCCGGCGCTTCCGTCAGGATTTCGTCGTGCACGGTGAGGATCGGTTTGAACCCCGCCCGATCCACGTTGAAAAGGGCGTTGCAGAGCACGTCGCAGGCCACGGCCTGGGTAATGTTTTCCACAGCTTTGCCGCCGTACGTCTTGATCCGCTGCCACTTGCGCGTCATCTGGTGCACGCCCATGTAGGAGAAGGTGCAACCTTCGTCTTCCGTCCCGACACGCGCAGAGGGGTAGAGGAGAGTGCGGTTTGAGGGCAGGGCGATGCCGAGCCATCCTTTCGATGCCCAAGTCTTCAGCCCGCGGTGCAGGTGCTCCGTGCAGTACGTCTGCAGGGACGCAACGCAGGCCTCCTCAACGCGCCCCCAAAAAGCAACGATCTGAGGATTGGCACGCCGCCACAGGCGCTTCACGCTGTCGCAGGCAATCCATACGTCGTGCTCAAGGCCGCAGAGGCGCTTCGGTGTCGTTGCCGCCCATTCGTACGCCCGTTCGGCCTCGTCGCGAACGTCCGCCGGGACGACGGGAAGTGTCGCTTTCGCCATGTCGTGAAGGTCGATGCCGTAACCCATGGCGAAGGTGACGAATGCCCCCGGGCCGCCGCCGTAACCCATAGCAAGTTCCAGTACCTTGCCCATCTGGCGCTGAGCTTTGGTGACGGATTCCACCGGGACGCTGAAAGCCTTGGAATACGTGAGTTTGTAAAGATCGGGGCCGGTACCCGCGTCGTACGCACGGAAGGCGTCGAGCTTCCACGACTCGCCTGCAAGCCACGCTAAGACGCGGCCTTCGATATTGGAGTAGTCGGCGACGACCATGCGCTTGCCCTCGGGGACGATGATCGCCCCCCGAAGACAGTTCGAGAGCACCGCAGGGAACTCGGAAGGGCTGTAAAGGAGGTCGAGATCGCCGCGTTTGACTGCCTCAATGGCGTCTTCGATCGGTTCGTCCTTCATCGTCGGGCGCGCTAAGTTCTGCGGCTGAAAGAGTCGGCCGGAGAAGCGCCCCGTGCGGCTTGCACCGCGGAACTGCAGGCATCCGCGCAAACGCCCGTCGGAGTTCGCACAGTCAAGAAGGGATTGGAATTTCTTCACACCTGCCTTCGCAGCGTTCAAGCGGATGCGCAGCAGTTCTTTCATGGGCTCCGGGAGATCAGGCGACTCCGCCAGGTGCTCGATTTCGCCCTTGCGCAGGTTCGCGAGTTCAATACCCCACGTGTCCTTGATGTAGTCGATCGTCGCCTGAGTGCGCGTCGTCGTGTCCAGGGCGCCGTCCGTGAGCTCCATCGTTTGCGCACGCAGTTCCGCCCCGTGGTGTTCCATCAGATCAACGGCCGCGCGGGCAAGATCAACGTCCATGAGCATCCCGCGACGGTTGATCTCGGCGTCCATAACGGCGAGGTCGCGCTCGCGCCCGGTGCGGTTGATCTTCGGGAGCCGCCGATAGAGCTCTCGTTCGGCTTCCACGTCAAGGCGGCAGTAGTTGACGAAACGCTTCCAGTCTTCCGGGTTCGTCTCGCGGTTCTTCACGCCGTCGGCGCGCGGAACGCAGAAGAGGCGGATCAAACGGGCGCCGTCCTTGTCCTTAGCCTTGTCTTCGCCGAGTTTGTAGATGGCGCAGAGATCAGCCAAGGAGCCGGGGAGCCCGTGCTCGTAGGCGATCTGCATCGTATCTTCAACACGGTCGAGCGGCATGGCGAGCTCCGGCATCACGCGTTCGATAAACACGGTGTCGAAGTTCATGCCGTTGTGCCACACGTGGAAGTCGCTTCGACCGCCCTTTTGGATTTGACGGATCGCCGCCAAAAGGTCGTCCGGAATCGGCTCGTATTGCACCTGCCACACTTTGGCGGGCGCGTTGTCGATGGCATAACCCCACAAAAGGATTTTTGCCTTCGGGTCTTCAGCGTACTTATGAGTACCGAATTTGATCGGCGTCTCAGAGTACGTTTCGAGATCGCAAAACAGAAACATCTTTTACCCCTGTAGTTCGGATGTCTTCAAAGGAGGGCTGGTGCACGGCCGTGGGGTTGCGGTACCTCGGCCGTTTTGTTCACGTCGGCGAAGAGACTCCGAACGCCGCGTGTCCCGTCACAATGGCCTGCCCACACCAGTCCCCCTTTGAAGCCGCCCGAAAGCGGCTTTCTTTGGGGTTACATCAGGTCGTCATCGGACTGAGGAGCCTCCGGGGCTTCCAATTCATCGAATTCGTCGCGGCAGGAAGCGGCGGTCGCACCGGCTCCGAGCGGTTCGCCGTCCTTGGCGAATTGGACGCCGTTTAAGTAGGACGTCACGCCGCCGCCGTTCTTCGTGTAGCAGAAGACGTCGATGGAGCAGTTGACGTAGCAACCCGCGTAGGGCTTTCCCGCGTCCGCAGGGATGTTGTGCTTCTTCTGATCCAACACCGTCGGCGCGCCTTGTTCTTCCTTGCGCTTCGGCGTGATGGAATAGCCGCCGTCTTCGAGTTCCTTCAGCGGCCACGTCTGGTTCGACTTCTTGAACCGCTTCAGCATCTTGTCGGCGTCGCCGGGGTAGGCGGCTTCGACCGCCGCCCTGATCGCCTTTTCAATCGTCGCGAGGTTTTCGGAGTCCTCGTTGATGAGCAGGCCGATGGAGAAATTCTTCTTGCCCATGTATTCCTCGGCCGTGTAGAGCTTCGGGAACACGCAGCGGGCGTTACGGATCATGATTCGCTGAGATTTACCACTCATTTTGTTTCCTCAATTACGTCAAATTCGTCTCGGGTCGAGACAGAGATTGCAGGTCGAGCGTCGAACACGGGCGCAATAGCGGGCTTTCCGTCGCTCTGGGTAATCAATTGGCAGATCGCGTTCCACTGACGGGGGCCGATCAAGCCGTCTTTGTGCGCTCGTTCGGCTTGCGCCGGGGAGATGAGCGCGCGGGTGTAGAGAACGTCGCGGCGGATGCGCATGGAGTTCAACGCCTCTTCCGCGCCGGGGCCCCACTTGCGCGGGCCTTTGCGCCCGGCGACGATCTTGAAGCCCTCAATCTTTCCGCCGTCCATGAGAAGCGCCAGGGCTTTCGCGCGAACGGCGTCGCACCACTTTTCGATCGTCTGCAGCCACGGGAGGACGCGGGCGAGCTGGTCGGCCGTTTCCGGGAGCTTCGGCGCGTTGTCTTCAGCGGGGAGCACCTCGAAGTCGGCCGCGATGAGCTCGCGCGTCTTTGCCATGAGCGCCGGGCAGTTCGCCTTCGCTTTGCAGAACCGGCACTGCGATTCACCGGGGTTAAGGAACTTCAGCGCTTCGTCTTCGTGGCCGATAAGGGACTGAGCCTTGTCGGCGCAGGCGCGGACGCGCTTACCGAAGTCGGCGAGCTCTTCCATATTCCATTCGTACGTCTTCTCATGCGCCGAAATCCGGGGCTGATAGATGATGAGGCGTACGCCGGTGATCTCTTGGAAAATCCCGAATTCTTCGATGGCCGCGAGGGCGTAGATAGAAAGCTGAGGGTTCTTCTCGGCCTCGACCTCTACGCCCATGCCGTACTTAAAGTCGGCGATGGTGAGGAGGCCGTTGGCGTCGATCGCGAGAAAGTCAGCGGTGCCCTTGGCCCCGGGGCGATTCGTCACCACGCCCACGGGGAGCGCGCGTTCCGTTGCCCAAAACGCGAGGTTGCGCACGTCGAGATGAGCACCCAACATCTTCGCCCAGCCGCGGGCGTGCTCGATCATTTCGGCATCCTCGGTCGTCGGGAAGTAAGTGGTCGATTCGAACCAGGATTTGGCCGCTCGTTCGGCTTCCGCATGGGCGGCCGTTCCCTCTTCGGCGTACACCGAAGAATCGTCGCCATTGCCGTAGATCGTGCCGAGAGCGATGGCCCCCGGACAGATCATCCAACAATGAGCGGACGACGGGGAGAGAAGGTCGTGCGCCATTTAGAACCCCTCCTCGTCGAGGAACGATTCGAACGCGTCGAACTCTTCCCACGTTTCCACGTCGGAGGCGCGCTTAAGTTCGCCGCCGCGGATTTTCGCGCGAGCCCGATCGGCTGCCCCCGTGTTCTCCGAGTGGAGGAGGGCGGCCAGGCGTGTGCGCAGCTTCGACCGATCGGCTTCCGTCGGCGCATCGCCTCGTTCGGCTTTTTGTTCTTCCGCGGGCGCGGGTTCTTCAGCGGGCTTCGCCGCCGGGGCCGTGGCTTTTTTAGCCTCGGCCGCTCGTTCGGCTTCCTTCATTTTGGCGAGCGCGGCTTGTTCGATCTCGGCGGGCGAGCGGGATTTCTTCGCTTTCGCGGGCTGAGTTGCCCCTTCAGCCGCCTTACTGGGCTTTTCAGCGGGCGCCGGGGCGGCCGGTTTATCAGCTGCCTTTTCGGCGGCTATCCCGGCGGCCTTTTCAAGCGCGCTAATACGTTGTTCGATGCTTTCAAAGTAACGGATGATGTCCGGTGTCATTTCTTCACCCCTGTTATGAGTAGCGCGGCGACTGCTAAGCCGTGCGCTATCGTTTAGCCGTACTTTAGTGGTGCGTATTCGCCGATACGTCACGAATGTTTGATTATTGTCAAACTAAAAGCATCATTAAAGTGCTTAACGCTATTGCATTAACGGCTAAACAGGCGAATACTTACGGCTAAGCGTTATTGAAGCGCCTCAGCCGGGGCGCGCCTACCTACAGGGGTTCAAAAAATGGCTGATCTTTCTTTCTCAATCGCCGTAAAAAACGGCGTCCCTCATATCAATAGCGGCCTTATCTACTCGGCCGCTACTTTCGCTTTCGAGCGTATCGAATACAGCGCCGCTGAGTACGCCCGGGCTCAATCCGAGATCGCGGCGCATAGCGCGGAAATCAAGGCGGGCGAATTGAACGCCCTCCCGAAGTACGTGCCCGATCTCTCTAATTTCGAGGCCTTTTATTGCCTCGAATCTCCCGCTTTCCTCTAACTGACTGAAAGGACTTACACCATGATGATTAAGAACAACAAGGCAGCCGTACGCCGCGCCTACACCGCCGCCCGTGCGTACATCAATGCACACGCCGATAAGTACGGCGACGAAACGACTGTCCGCCTTAACGCGCTTCGCGTTGTACGTAATCAGCTGATCGAACTGCTAGACGAGATCAATCAGCCGCGCCCGGCCGCCTTCACTAACTACGGTGACTTAGAAAAGTGGTTTCTCAATGGCGCGCGGGATATCTATCAGCTTGTTTGCGGCGGCGGTTCCGTTTTCCCCTTCTTTACTACGGACGTTCTGCGTCTTTTCTATACCCCCGCTCAGGCCGCTAAATGGCACCTGTGGGCGGGCGGCAGGGGCCCGGCTGACTACGCCCGGGCGGACGTTATGGCGGTTGAAGCCGATTGCGTCGCCGTGGGTTTAACCCACATGTGGGCCGCGCTGAAGGCGACTCGCAACTAACCGGAGGGATTCGATCATGTATGCACAGTTAAACGTTACCGGCCGCGCCGTCACCGTAGGCGCGCTCACGATTACCGGCACCTTCGCCGGGGAAATGGAACCGACCGACCGCGTAAGCGAAGAAGAAACGCCGGGCGTGTGGTGCGCTGACGGCTCAGTATTCTTTGAATACCGCGGGCGCGAATACTCTCAGGACTTTTCGGCCGCGTGGTTCGATGATGGAACGTCCGATTATTGGGACGACAACGCGCCGCTGATGATTTACAGCGAAAAAGACGGCGGGATGATTGAAGCCACCGGCGCGGAATGCGCTGCCATCGAACGCGCGGCAAACGGCCCGGCGGCGCTGCATATGGCGATCTTATCCGCTCAGCGCGCCGCCACTGAAGCGGCGAACAGTAAGGCTCAGCGGTTTTTAGATCAGTGCGTAAGCGAAGGGGAGGCGTAGGCCATGAGTTGGACATATTTCACCGCGCGTATCTGCAGCGCTGATGGCGTTACGTATCGCGTGTTAGACGCACAGGAATACGTACAGGAATTTAAGTCACTGAACGCGGCTAAAAAAGCCGCTACGCGGCTGTACCGGGGAGCGGAAGCCGTGAGCGCCGTGCCGATTGTTTTCGCCGCGGTCGATTACTTCGACGGTGACGATAGCCATTTGGCCGCCCAAAAATTTGGGGCTGATGGCGAATGGATTAACGCAGTTTTGGACTGAAGGGGGCGGGTATGTACACGGCAAAGAAGGGCGGCGAAGTGCTGCAAAACGGCGCGCGGGCTATCCGCTACCGCGATTTACAGACGGCGGTTACAACGGCTTTTAAGTATGCGGTTAAACAGTGCCGCGCGCTCAGCGAGACTGACGCGGAATTCGACAAAACGCGCTGCGGTGACGCCGATACGGCCGAAGATTTTCAGGGCTGCGCCCGCTGGCCTATTGATAACCGTTTCGGCGTGATCGAAATCGAAAACGAGAAAACGCACACCATAGCCGCGCGTATCACGGCGCGCTTTTACAACATAGAGGGAATTAGAACTGCCGGTTATGAGCGCGTTAAATCGCCTTACGGTCGGACGTATGAAACACCAATAGACGAACGGTTTACCGGCGTGCGTTTCACTCTTACCACTGAGGTAATCGAAAAATGAGTTTTACCTACATTAAGGGTAAGTTTTACCCCGTGGAAATCGAAGGGCGCGGTTTTACCGCGGTGGCCATCACGGCGCCGTCGAACGTAGCGGACGGCCGCGGCCGTCTGTGCTGGCGTACTAGCCGCACGGGGATTTTCAAGTCCCTGGCGGAACTGCGCGCCGATATTGGGGATTGCGCTGCAGCTGAGTACTTCAGAACATTACGCCGCACCCCGGCGAAAAGGATAGCGCGTGAGCGGTTTACCGTCCCGGCTGCCTATGCGGATGAGTTCCTGAGCGCTAAAGGGTTAGCGCTTTACACCGACAGGCCGTTAGAGCTTTACGCCGCCGGGCGCCGTTACTGCGGAGTAAAAGCATGATTCGCACCGAATATACACTGCTGGCGGAGTACCGCGGCGGCCGGAAAGAGGAATTGTTAAACCACAAAGGGCGGCCGTGGGCGCAAGATTGGGGCGCTAAGCGCTACGGGGAAAAATACGTTACGGCCGCCGCGGGGCTGCAGTCGCTTTCTATCATCGTGCGCCGCTTTGCCCCGGACGGCCGTTGCTTCGACCTACAAAGGAAATGGGTTTACACCGCCTCAGCTTAATTTCCCTCCCCTTAACCAGTAGGCCGCGCGGCCTATTACCTCAGCGCCCGGCGTCAGTGGAATACACTGCGCCGGGTTTTTCTCTGTCGTAATCATCAGCTCCCCGGTAAGGGACGGCGTAAGAGTGCGAAGAATTTTCCGCCCGTCTAAATTCAAGACGAAAAAGCCGGGCGCCGGTGTCGTATCTTTCAGATCGATCAGTAATCGATCCCCGGGGATAAAACGCGGCGACATGATATCGCCCGAAACTATCCACCCGCGGAAATCATCCGGCGCCCGGCCGGGAAAGTTCGCCGTCATATCCGCACGATCAAACAAAACCCGGGGTTTTATCCCCGGGCGTGCCTCAGGCGTATGTAAAAGCTCAATTTCGAGCGCGTCGTTTTCTTTAACGCCGCCCTCAGGGCTCACGGAAAAAGGGCGCGGCAAACTTCCCGGCGCGCGGCCGTGATCTTCGCTCATCCATCCAAGCGGTAGGCCTAAGGCCTTTTCGATTTCGAGGCATTTTGCGGGGCCTAATGAGCGGGGGCCGCCGCCGGTGTGCTTTGTTCCGGAAGCAGCTTGATACAGGTAGGGATGGCGCCGGGGTAATCCAAGCTTTACGTTTATCTCAGCGATTGATCCATGCTTAGCGGCTAAAAGCTTTAGGTTTTCCCTTCGGACGTCACCTAAGGGCAGCGATTTTGTTTCAGTTTGTAACATAACTAGGTGTTTTTAGCTTAGTTGATTAGGGGGCGTCGCCGCGTTGTTTTATGCTCTTACGCTTTTTCGTGCGTTTCGGAGACTTTGCGCGGCTTTAACGCCTTACGCTTTTTCGTGCGTTTCGCAACATTTAGTTGCTTATGTTTCCTTTAGTCCTACGCAAACTGTGTTCAAAGTGTGCGGTAGTCTTTATTTCCGCACACTTCGCACACTTTTAAAGCCCTGTCAATAAAAGTCGTACGTGAGAGATAAAAGAAAGGCCTCACGTAAGGGGTTTTATGATCGGCCTTGAAAAGTGTGCAAAGTGTGCGGTGTAAAAAATTCCGCAGATTATAAGCAAAATTAAAGTTAAGGCTAACACCGCGGCGGCTTATCCACCCCGAAGCCGTGGAAAAACCGCGAATCCCTGGCGCGCGCGGCCGCTACCCTCAGCCCCATATCGCCGCCGATAATTTCCTTTGAAATCAAAGCACGACAATTAAACATAATTACAGTTATGTTGAATTATCGGGGGTGTTTTTCCTGCAAAATCGCGACGGGGTGGGGGGAGCCCCAAAGCCGCGCCGCGCCCCTTGGGGTGCTCGACCGGATGGCGGCGGGGGTTTCGGAGTGAAAAGAACTTTCGCGGCGAAAGTTCCGATAATTTTTCGGCTATGATGCGGGCTACGTGAGCAACTCGTCGGGAGCAGCGGAAGGTGAAGCACGAGGTGAACGAGCTAGGACGGCGCATAGGGGAAGGCCACCCCAGGGCACGCTACTCGGACGCCACGGTGGAGCAGATTCTGCGGGCTTCGGAGGCGAAGGTTTCGAGCCAGACGATCGGGGCATTGCTGAAAATGCCTTCATCGACGGTTCGATCGATTTTGAACGGGAAAGCACGACGGCAGGAGCCGAGCGTTTGGGAGAAGCGGGCATGGCGGCTACGACGAAAGCAAAGCCAATGAAGCGGGCACTGACTACCGCTTTGAAGGCGAAGCGGACGGCGGACGCAGGGCGCACTCCCCGCAAGCGCAACCAGGTGGTGCTTGCCACGAAAATCGCGGAGTACGAGGCGGTGATGCCGGAACTGTGGGAAGCCCTCAGGAACGGCGAAAGCGCTTCGGCGGTGGCGCGAAAGCACGACATGGTTCCGGGCAATCTTCGGAGCTACGCCTGGCGAAACCACCGCGAAGAGTACGACGCGGCTCAGAAGGAAGGCGCGGATATCCTCGCCGACCGGGCGGTAGCCGCGGCGTCTCAGGCGAACGAAGCGATGGAGACGATTGAAACGACCTACGCCGACGGATCGACGACGGTTGCGGTGAAACGCTTCGACAACGTGAACCGGGCGAAACTCGCCGCGGACTCGCTGTGGAAGATGGCGGCCACGAAAGACCCGGAACGCTACGGGTCGAAAGCGGGGCAGCAGGAAGTTTCATCGATCGCGGCGGAGATCGTCGCGGCACGTAAGCGTATTTGTTCCGAGACCACGTGAGCCGAGGCGGAGTACCTGCGGGGAAGAGCACAGTAGGGATCGTGCAAGGCCGATAAAGGGCCGGTTCTCGGAGCAAAAAATTTTCCTCAGGTGGGAAGCGAGTTCCCCGGGCTCGATAAAAGCCGGGGGCCAATTCCTTTTGTCTGGGCGTTCGCCCGGAGAGCGCTTAGACAAAAGGAATTCCCGCGAGTAACGCAAACTGTCGCTGCGCCAAAGCGGGGTTAATTCCTTTGCAGACGTTGGGAGGGGCGTAGCCAAGCGGTAAGGCATCGGATTTTGATTCCGTTTACCGGTGGTTCGAATCCATCCGCCCCTGCCATAAGTGCGGGAACCTAGCTTAACGGAGAGAGCGCCGGAAGTAAACCGGAGGGCGAGGTTCGAATCCTCGGGGGCCCGCCAGTAACGAAACAACACCCGCTACGCTGAGCTTCCGGTATTGCGCCCTCCGATCTGAGGGAAAGCTCACAGGATGATGCGCAACCGGGCGGGTTATCTAACACAAGCAACGCATCGCGCCAGGGCCCCCTGTCCCGGCGGTGCGGCCCCCGGAGGGCGGTAGGAACGGTTTTCGCCGTGCTCTCCGGGGGTGCTGATCGGGCTCATCCTCTAAATGAGAAGGATTGCCCCCAGGCTTCGGGTGAGGCTTGGGGGTTATTTTTTCGCCTTGGGTTAAGCGAAGCTTGATTTAAGTCAAAAGTGTGCGACGTATCCGCTTTGCTACTATGCTTTAATACGGCTTAACGTATTAGCAATGAAGGCTAAACAAAATGCTTTACCAAGGATTTACCCCGAGAGGAATTGTCGAAATTCTTCTGAATTTCGGCTGGTCACAGAAGGACATAGGCGATGCTATCGGCCGTAGCGACGTTGCTATCTGCAATATCGCGACAGGACGGTCGAAGCCGAAGAAGGAAACCGTTGACAAGTTGCTTGAGCTTGCAGAGCGCGAAGCGAAGAAGCTCGACGATCTTCGCGAACGCCTCGTCAACTATTTGGACGCCGCTAAATGACCACTTCTTTCATCCATCGCTACGGGCCTGAGATCGCCCACGATTACCCCGTCTGCGCCATTGAGCCGGGGCAGAAGCGCCCCATCGGTAAGGAATGGCAGAAGCATCCGCTCTCACCGGAAGAATGCCGCGATTACCCGAACGAAGCCGCAGGCGTCGGCATCATGTGCGGGCAGGGCGACAATCCGGTGTACGCCGTTGACGTAGACGTTTACGCCGATGCGGACTGCGCCCATGCCATCTACCACATGATCGAGGAGGTGACGGGCCAGGCTGATCTCCCGTACCGCGTCGGCAACTATCCGAAGCTTCTCGTTCCGCTCATTGGTACGGAAGTCGGTTGGAAAAAGATGACGACGGCCTGGTACGAGAAGGACGGCCTCCGGTCGCGCATCGAGCTTCTCGGCGACGGGCAGCAGTTTGTTGCGGCCGCCATCCACCCGGATACCAAACAGCCGTACGAATGGCACGGCGAACGTCTGGGCGGTTCGCTGATCGACATCCCTGAGGCGATGCCGATCGTTTCTCTGGCGAAGCTGCAGGACATCCTGCGGAAGGCTGAGAAGATTCTTGAAGCCCACGGTTGGCAGAAAGCGGACGGCGGTTCCGAAGTGAAGGGTACGGAGATTTCCGCCGACGAACTCGCGCCCCAATACCCGATCGGGGCTACGATTGAAGAAGCCCGTACGTGGCTGGCGGATATGCCGGGCAAGGACGATTACGACGTTTGGCTCAAAGTCGGTATGGCGCTCAATCACGAGTTCGGCAAAGGCGCATACTCGGAAGAAGCCCTGCAGGTTTGGGACGAATGGAGTCGGGGCAGTAAGAGCTACAAGGGCTTTGACGATCTGCTTTACCGTTGGACGGGTTTCGGGCGCCGACTCGGGCGCTCCGTCACCTGCCGCTGGCTTCAGTACGAGTACCAGCGCAGACACTTCGACAAGGCCGCGGAGCCGACGGAAGAAGGCCGCGCCGCGCGGTTTGCCTCGTACTTCCGAGGTTCCGTGCGTTATGCCATCGACACCGAACAGTGGTATCAGTGGACAGGGCTCTTCTGGCGGTTGCTGAGTCCGTCGGAAGCGGAAAGTCTCGCGGGGTACGCGATCGATGAACTGCTCCGTTTTGACATCGACGCGGCTCGTAAGGCGGGGAAAGAGGACGCGGAACTCGCGCAGTGGAACAAACTCTACCGTGCGATGCAGAGCGGCAACAAGCCCCGGATGATTCTCGCGGAAGCCCGCAAGTACAAGATCATTCACTGCCTCTCGACGGACTTCGACAGCAATGCTCGGTACTTCGGCGTCCGCAACGGTGCGATCGACCTTGAGACGGGGGCGTTCTGCAAACCCGAACCCGCGATGCTCATCAGCTTCCGGGCGGGTACGTCGTACGATCCTGAGGCGAAGTGCCCTACGTGGGAACAAACGGTGAGCGAAGCGTTCTTCGACGACCCCGGGATGATCGACTACGTGCAGCGGCTTTTCGGCTACACGATCCTCGGGAAGCCGTACGAAGAAGTCATGGCGATTTTCTACGGCAACGGCTGTAACGGTAAGTCCACGATCGTGAACGTCATGCGTGATCTCTTCGGGGACTACGGCCATACGGCAAGCGCGGAACTGCTTACGAGCGTCGGCCGCCGCTACAGTAACGCAGGCGGCGCCCGCGCTGACTTGATCGCCTTAAAGAGCAAGCGCTTTGTCGTCGTGTCGGAAATCGATCAGCGGGCGCGCATGCAGGAATCCGACATGAAAGCGCTGGTCTCGACGGACGAGGTGTCGGCCCGCGGTATGTATCAGTCGCAGATGAGCACCTTCCGTCCGACGTGGGTGGTGACGATGCTCACGAACTATCTGCCGACGATCGACGGTACCGACAACGGCGTCTGGCGTCGTATCCATGCCGTGCCCTTTGACCGCGACTTTGACAAAGACGAGACGGTGAAGAAGGACGTGCACCGCGCTGACAAACTCCGTGCGGAACTCCCTGGCATCCTCAATTGGGTGCTCGAGGGGGTGAGAAAGTACAACGACCGCGGGTTGAAACAACCGCCGAAAGTCGCGGCTGAAAGCGCAGAGTACAAGTCGTCGCAGGACATCATCGGTGAGTGGCTCAGCGAGCGGTGCGTGAGCAAGCCCGGCGCAGCGGCGCCAACGTCCGTGGCGTGGGCGTCGTGGGACGCATTCTCAAAGCAGAACGGCTACCAGCACGACATCAACAGCAAAGCAAAGCTCACGAGGGCCTTGGCGCGTCGCGGGTTCCGGGTGCAGACGCAATGGATGAACGGCCGTAACGTGCGTTGCTATATGGGGATATCCGTCGGGGATGACTTTGAGGAGTTGTTATGACGGGGCTGTTTGAAGAAATCGGTGTACGTGTTGACGCGGCGAATCGTGAGGGGCGGGCGATTCGCACAGCGCGGGATTTAGCCGACAAAGCAATGGGCGCATTAGAACGGAGCACACCCGCCAGCAAAGTAAAAGGGACTACCGTTTGTCAGGTTTGCGATTGGCTGGCGGAGATTTTCTGCCTGCTGGAAGCCCCTGAAAAGGAAGAGGATAAGCGTCGTGGTCGCGCGTAAAATCGTTTGAAGGAGGGCATGGTTATGGGACTGACGAGAGATCGTAACGCTCTGTTGAGCCAAGATGAAATCGAGGCCATTAAGGTGTGCCAAGGCATCATCAATCGTATGGCTGAGAATTCGGCCAAGGCGAAGAATCTCTTTTTCACAATCTCCGCCGCCTTTGTAGCGTTGCTGGGCTCATCGGCTTTCGAAGTCGATGAGCGGACGCTCGGCGGATACGCTGTGATCTCCATCGCGCTGTGGTACGTGGATGCGCGATATCTGCAGTTGGAGCAGATGTTTCGCGGCGTCCATCGGCGCATCATCAACGGTTGCCTGCCTTACTTGGACGCTTGGATGTTCAAGCCCACGAAGGAAGACGCGGCGTCCATTTGGAAGCTCATGCTTTGGAACTTCTCGACGATGGTGTACCCGGCGGTAGCGGCGGCGTTGATTGCGATAGCGTTACTTGCCAGCGCGTAGGCAGGCTTCTTCGATCCATTCGCCGATGTTTTCTGCCCCGTTGTTGCTGATCCAATGGTATTGGTTGATTTGGTAGCCGAGGCCGGAAGTGTAGAGGCCGTGATAGCTATAAGGATCGAATCCGTAGCCACAGATGCTGCCGTCTTTTCGGCGCATGCCGTCAAGGTGGACGATGAAGCGAGCCATGCACTTTTCACTCGCGAGTTGCAACTCGAACTTCACCCAATCACTTTGGTAGGTTTTCTCGCCGACAAAGAGGATGAGGCAGGAGCAGCCCTCCATGTTGCGTCTGATCCAATTCTCAATGGCCTTGGGATCGGTTAAGCCTTCTTCGGCGGGTACGCCTTTAATAAAACCGACTTCTTCGCGGCCTACGACGATCGGTCGGTTAATGATCTGATTGACGAGCCAGGCGTCGTCCCAATCGTAGGACGGGAAGACGATTCTGAATTTTGGTTGTGTTGTCAAAGTTTTCCTCCGTGAGGTGGTTAATGGGGCAGAGATTGCTGGGCCCTGCACCTGCAATCATCTCACGGGGGTCTTGGAAAAGAAAGGAGTAAGTATGACATACCCTGTTTGTCCCTTGCCCGAAGTTGAACTTCGCGGGCGCAAGGAGCGTGAACGCGATGCGGCTATCGCGGCGGCGTTCCACGAAATTGCTACTAGCGCCCAAGCCCTCGGCGCGCATCCGGCGAAAGTCCTTTTGTCTCGCATCGAACAGCTCTGCAAAGAATGCCGCGACACACTGGAGAAGCCGCTTCTCATGGACATTTTGTTGACGACCGAGTGGAGCTACGTGATTAAGAACGGCGATTATGAAGACGCTGGGTTTAGAGCCATATCGAAGGACGAAAAGCTCATGGTGATTATGTATCCGCGGGAAAAGGCTGCCGCTGTTTACCCTCTCGACGCCGAAGGCGGCATGGACGTAGATAAGGGGCCTTCGGTGCAGGAAAAGCTTGTCGCGTTCGACTGGAAACGCGCCATGGCGGTTTTCGATCGGCTGATGAGACGGCCCTGATATGAACCGCGCACTTTGGATAACGATTGCAGGAATCGTTGTTTTCCTTTTGTATACCTGCGTCGCCCCGGCGCTTTTGTCGTCGGACGACTTTATCTGCATCACACTCGGCTTGCTGGTCGTGGCATTGCCGATTGTGGCGGGGGCTATGTATTTCACTCTGAGGAAGAAAAATGTTGAAGAATGAAAACGGGTACGTCGGTGCGTTCACTGCGGCGGTGACGGCGCTTGTCGGCTTAGGCGCGGCGGCTTATGCGCTTTGGGCGTTGACGACGATCGAAGCTGGGTACGTCGGTGTTCGCGTGAACCTTTACGCCGACAAGGGCGTGCAGAATGAAGTCGTCGGTACCGGGCGGTACTTTCTCGGAATCAACGAGCAAATGTATCGCTTCCCGACGTTCAACCAGTTGAAGAACTACGAGCAGCCGTTCTTGTTCCAATCGTCCGACGCAATGGAAATCAAGGCTCGTATCGGCGTTGAGTACAACATCGATCCGAAGAAGGCGGCCACTGTTTTTGCCACGTACCGCAAGGGCATCGATGAGATTACGGAAGTCAACATCCGCCAATATATCTCCGATTCTCTCATCAAGAACGCGACGCTGATGGACGTGAACGCCATTACGCAGGGCGGCAAGTCGAAGCTTCTCGAAGACGTCACGAAGGAAATCCGCGCCAAGCTTGATCCGGTCGGCATCCGCATCGTGAAGCTTTCGTGGATGGACGACCTGCAGTACCCGGCCCAGGTGCGGGCTTCCATCAACGCCAAGATCGAGGCGACGCAGCGCGCTTTGCTCCGTGAAAACGAAGTCGCGCAGTCCAAGGCGGAAGCCGAAAAGCTCCGCGTGGCGGCGCAAGGTGAAGCCGATGCGCGTCTTACCCGCGCCAAGGCCGAGGCTGAGGCGATCGCCATCAAGGCGAAGGCACTGCGCGACAACCCCGGCATCCTGCAGTTGAACGCTATCGACAAGTGGAACGGCGTGTTGCCGCAGTACATGACAGGCGGCGCAACGGTTCCCTTTGTCCCGGTGAAGTGATTCCGTAGGTGCTCGTAGCCGTTCGTAGACGTCCGACAGCTGACGAATGAAAACGGACTTGAGTCCGACGATGCCCTTTCAGATCAACACTGAGGGGGCATTTTTATGGACTCAAAAACCGCGCAGCTTTTGGCGGAGGACTTGGCGGCTTGTTATGACGATCCTCTCCGTTTTGTCCTTTGGGCGTTTCCTTGGGGCACGATGCCGGAAATGTCGCTGGTGAAGCTTCCGGAGAAGTGGCGGGCGAAGTATCCGAACTGCGAATACGGCCCCGACGTGTGGGCGTGCGAATTGTTGGACGACGTGGGTCGCCAGGTGAAGGAGCGCAAGTTCGACGGCAAGCACGCCGTGGAGCCGATTCGCATGGCAGTGGCGTCCGGGCACGGGATTGGCAAAAGTTGCATCACCGCATGGATTGTGTGTTGGATCATGGCGACGCGTCCCAACTGTAAGGGCGTCGTGACGGCCAACACGGCGGCGCAGCTTGAGACGAAGACGTGGGCTGAAATCACAAAGTGGATGCGGCGCTCCCTCGTGAAGGATTTGTTTGACTGCAAGTCCACGTCCATCACGGCATTGGAGTCGCCGGAATCGTGGCGGGTGGACGCGCTCACTTGCCGCGAAGAAAACGCCGAATCTTTCGCAGGCCAGCACGCGGCTTCTTCGACGCCTTTCTACGTCTTTGACGAAGCGTCCGCTATCCCCGAGGCCGTCTACGACGTGGCTGAAGGCGGCCTGACCGACGGTGAGCCGATGATCTTTCTCTTCGGCAACCCGACGCGTAACAGCGGCCGATTCTTCGAGTGCTTCCACAAGCGCTCCAAGTATTGGAACACACGCACGATTGATAGCCGCAACGTCGCCATCACCAACAAAAAGCAGATCGCCCAATGGGAGGAAGAGTACGGGGAGGACTCCGACTTCTTCAAAGTCCGCGTGAAGGGCGAGTTCCCAAGCCAAGGCGCCGATCAGTTCATCCCGGCGGCGCGTGTGCGTGCGGCGATGGATCGGGGTTCTCTCGCGACGAACGCGGCGACGTGCGCCATGGTGGGCGTGGACGTGGCGCGGTTCGGCGACGACGACACGGTGATCTTTACCCGCATCGGGCGCGACGGGGCGACGGTACCGGTGAAGCGGTTCCACGGGCTCAACACGGTGCAGGTGGTGGGGCAGGTGAAGGAGCATATCCGCTACCTCCGTACGACGCTCAAGGTGCCCCGTGTGCACGTGTTCGTGGACGAAGGCGGCGTCGGTGGCGGCCCCGTGGATATCCTCAAAGAAGACGGATTCCCCGTGCGCGGCATCAACTTTGCCGAGACGCCGGACGACAAGGACAAATACCCCGGCAAGCGCGAGGAGATGTGGGATCGCATGGCCGAGTGGCTGAAAGAAGGATCGCTCCCGGACGACAAGGAGCTGCAGGAGGATTTGGTGTCTCCGACGTATTCCTTTGACACCTACGGTCGCAAGAAGCTCGAAAGCAAGAAGGATATGAAAAAGCGGGGGCTCCGTTCTCCGGACGCCGCCGACGCCGTGGCGCTCACCTTTGCCTGCCGCGTGAACGAGTACGAGGGCGAATACGGCGGACGCCGGGAAAGCCAGCTGGCGCAGGGGCGGCGCAACTACAACCCCTTTGCGAATCTCATGCGGAAGTTCTTCTGACGAATGTAATCGGAAGAGCGGCGGATGATGCGGCCATGACGAACGAAATCACCACCCCAAAGATGCACGCCGTTTCTGCCGGATGGCAAAAGCGTGTGAACGCCCTTGCTGATTTGTTTTCTCAGATCGGCGAGGTTCCCCTACCCGTGGAGCAGCACCTTCACGGCGGTGTCTACTCGCGCACGTTGCTGCAGAAGGCAGGTGTCGTCTGTGCGACGGCTCTCGTGCGCGTCCCGACGCAGCTCATCGTGAGCGGCCACGCCCGCATTTATTGCGAAGACAACGTAATCGAGGTGAAGGGCTACCGCGTACTGGAAGGCTTGCCCGGACGGCAAATGGTTGTCTACACGCTCGAGGATACATGGGCGACGTGCTTCTTTGCGACGCAGGCGAAGACCGTGGCGGAGGCAGAGGCGGAAGCCGTGGGCGAAGAGGTGGCGCGGCGTTTGACGAATCATCGGCTTTTGGAGGGATGACATGACTTTTGGAATTTCGACGGCGGGGGCCATCATGATCGCCGGGGCGATGGCGGCCGGGGCTTCTGTCTACAGCGCCGATCAGCAGCGGCGCGCGACGAACCGTGCTTCCGACTTGCAGGCGCAGGCGTCCCGTGACGCACTGACGCAGCAGCAGGCGGAGCAGAACCAGGCGAACCAGCGCACGGCGGATACGGAATCGATCCTCGAAGGGAACAGTCAAGGGGATACGCAGTCCACGATGCTCACGGGGGCGAACGGGTTGACGCTTGACGATTTGATCCTCGGACGTGGTACGTCTTTACTCGGAGGGCGTCAGTGATGGAAGACGATCTGATGGAAGGCCTCTCTCTCGGGGATGAAGCGCCGGAGGAAGAAAACCCGGCGCCCGCTGAGGACGAATTGGGCGGCGGATTGTCGTTGGGTGAGGGCGAGGAAGAGAAGCCCAAAGAAGCGCCGCAACCCGACGACGTACCGGAGAAGTACGAAATCGAAGGCGAGAACGACGCCTTTAACGAGGCCGTGGGGAAGGTGGCTCGTGAACTTGGCCTGTCGCAGGAGAAGTTGCAGAAGGTTTCTACGGCGATCGATACGGCTCGGGACGACGAAACCTACGAGATGGCGAAGGCGTGGGCGGTGCAGGTTAAGCAGGACGAAGAGATCGGCGGCGAGAAGTTTGAAGAGTCGCGGCTTTTGGCGCGCGAGGTGTTCGATAAGTATGCACCGTCCGAGGAGCTGAAGTACATGCTCATCAACTCGGGGCTGTCGAATCACCCGGACTTTATGCGGATGATGGTGCACATCGGGCGTGATCTGAAGAAGGGCGGCACTCAGATGCGCAGCCGGTTCCCGAACAGTCGCATGGGAGGCTGACATGGGTTTTTTCAGCAGTATTACGAAGCCCTTTAAGAGCATTGGGCACGGCATCAGCAGCGGCTTTAAGAGCCTTACAAAGGCACTGGGAAAAGGGGTTAAAGACGTCTTCAAGATGGGTAAGTCGGCGGTGAAGAACAGCTTCAGCGATCTGCTTCACCCCGATCGCCTGATTAAGAACACGCTGAGAAATCCTTTGGGGCAGATAACCCGGATGGTCGGCGCCGACATCTTTTTCCCCGACGGCCCTAGCGCCGGGCAGCAAAAGCAGTTGGCGCAGTATTCGAGCGGCGACGGTGATACGGCGTCCCCGCAGGAGCGTGCTCGTATGTTGTCTCGTCAGGGTATGCAGGGTACGAACCCCATCATGCTCCTTGGGCAGGACTTTCAAGACACGGCGCTCGACCACGAGGAAAAGCTCGGAGGTAAGGACGTATGACGGACGATCTGAAGCGCCGCTGCCTCGAACGCTGGGAAGCGCTGAAGTCGGAGCGCACCTCGTGGATGACGCATTGGCAGGAAATCTCCGAGGTGTTGACACCGCGTACGGGGCGGTTCCTCGTTTCCGACAACAACAAAGGCGACAAGCGGCACCGCGCTATTTTGGACAACACCGGGACGCGCGCTCTGCGCACCTTGGCGGGCGGCATGATGGCGGGCATGACGAGCCCCGCGCGCCCGTGGTTCCGCTTGACGACCTTGAACCCTGAGCTCGACGAGAGTTACGAGGTGAAGGATTGGCTCGGACGCGTGACGAGCCTCATGCAGATGGTGTTCGCTAAAAGCAACATCTATCAGTCCCTCACGATGGCTTACGAGGAGTTGGGGGCGTACGGCACGGCGGCGGTGATCCTTTACGACGACCCCGATAACGTCATCCACTGCATGCCTTTGACGATCGGCGAGTACGCCATTGCCACGGACGGCCGCGGGCGGGTGAACACGCTCTACCGCGAATTTCGCATGACGGTGGCGCAGCTTGTGCAGGAATTTGGCTACGCGAGTTGTTCGGGAGCGACGCAGCAGATGTTCGACAAGCGTCAGTACGACGAATGGGTAACGGTGGTGAACGCCATCGAGCCCCGCGATATGCGCGATCCCGAAAAGATCGACAATAAGAACATGCCGTACCGCTCGGTGTATTTCGAAGACTGCGCGGAAGATAAGAAGATTCTCCGCGAGTCGGGCTTCCGGACGTTCCCGTGCCTCTGCGGCCGTTGGGGCGTTTCGGGCGGCGACATCTATGGTACGTCCCCGGGGATGGAAGCCCTGGGCGACTTGCATCAGTTGCAGCAGGAACAGCTCCGGAAGTCGCAGGCGATCGACTACCAGTCCAATCCCCCGGTGCTTGTCCCTGCGGATTTGAAGGACGACGAGTCGGCGATTGTTCCGGGCGGCACGGTGTTCGTGGATTCCGTCTCGCAAGCGCAGATGGTGCGTTCTGCGTACGACGTACCACTCCGCCTGGACTTCTTGCTGCAGGACATCCAAGACGTCCGCGCTCGTATCAACGAGGCGTTCTACAAGGACATTTTCATGATGCTCACGGAGCAGGGCGGTGATCGTATGACGGCCACCGAAGTTGCGGAGCGTCACGAGGAAAAGATGCTGATGTTGGGGCCGGTGCTCGACCGCCTCAATTCCGAAATGCTTGACCCGCTCATCACGTTGGTGTTCGAGCGCCTGCAGGCGAACGGCATGCTGCCGCCCTTACCGGAAGAACTCCAAGGGGTGGAACTCAACGTGGACTTTATTTCGATCCTCGCGCAGAGCCAGAAGGCGGTGACGACGAACGCCATCGACCGCTTTGTGAATTCGCTCAATGCCGTGGCCGGGATGAAGCAGGACGTGTTGGACAAGTTCAACGCCGATCGTTGGGCGGACACATACGCCGACTCTCTGGGCATCGACGCGCAGCTCATCGTGCCTGACAAGGAAGTGGCGAAGTTGCGCGAAGCCCGCGCCCAAGCGCAGGCGCAGCAGGCGCAGTTGGAGCAAGCCCAGCAGGCGGCCTCGACGATGAAGGATGTGGCGCAGGCGCAGATCGATCCTATGCAGCCGCAGGACATCAACAACCTCTTCGCGGGGTACTGACGAATGAAGGAACACGCCGATGAAAGAATCCGCACCAACCGAAAAGGATATTCGTCGTGAGCAGTTTGAGAGCGACTTCCGGTGGTTCATGGGCGACGCCCGCGGCCGCCGACTGATGCTGAGGCTCCTTTCCGACATCGGGCTTTACCGATGCTCGTACGACCCGGGGCTTCAGAACGCGACGACGGAGATGCTTTTCCGCGAAGGAATGAAAAACGTGGGGTACCGCCTGGTGAGCGACATCAACCGGGTGTGCCCTGAAAAGTATCACCTCATGTTGAAGGAAGGAACAAATGGCCGAAGAACCGATTCCCGCAGCGCCGGAGACAAACCCGACGCCGCCCGCGCCTGAAACGCCGCCCGCAGAACCCGCAGCGCCTGCCGCTCCGGAAGTACCCCCGGCGCAACCGGCGCAGGACGAAAAGCCCGCGGAGACGGCGGACGCGCCGAAGGAAGAAGTCCCGGAAGACTACGGCGACTTCACCGATGAGAAGGGCGTGGCGTTCTCCTCGAAGGACATGCCGGAATTTACGGCGATGGCGAAGGAGCTCGGCCTCTCGAAGGATCGGGCTCAAAAGCTTCTGATGACGATGGTTCCCACGGTTCGCACGAAGCTGCAGACGTCCATCAAGGCCGTCAACGAATCGTGGAAGCAGGCGACGCTCACCGATCCGGAAATCGGCGGCGCGAACGTGAAGGCCAATTTGGAAGTCGCGAACGTCGCATACAAGAAGTACGCCTCGCCCGAACTCGCGAAGCTTTTGAAGAGCACGGGGTTGTCGATGCACCCGGACTTCATTCGCATGTTTTACCGCATCGGCAAACAGATTGAACAGGATCAGGGTGTTCAAGGCACCGGGGCTCCGCAGCCCAAGGCGCGCCTCTTTAAGAACTCCCCCGGCCTTTATTAGCTCTTTTTAAAAATTTAAATACAGCGCTTCGGCGGCCCTTTCCTCGGGGCACAGGTGGCTCGAACGCGAACTCGAATCCACAGTGACAAGGAGGAAAGGATGAGTGAACTCAATCCGACCTTGGCCGATCTGACGAGTCGCATGACAAAGGACGGCCGCATCGATACGGGCATTATCGAAATGCTCAACGAAACGAACGAGATGTTGGATGACATCACGTTCCAAGAAGCCACGGGCGTAACGGAAAACGTTTCCACCGTCCGCACGGGGCTCCCGTCCGTCGCATGGCGTCGTTTGAACTACGGCGTCCCGAAGAGCAAGAGTAAGACGAAGCAAGTCTCCGATTCCATCGGCATGCTCGAAGCCTACGCGGAAGTCGATAAGAAGCTGGTCGATATCGCATCCAACAAGGAAGCGTACCGTCTGACGGAAAATCGCGCCTTTATCGAAGCGATGAACCAGGAATTCCAACGCGCGCTTTTGTTCGGCGATATCGCGGAAGACCCGGCGAAGATTCTCGGCCTCTCGGCGCGCTATACCACGGGTGTCCGCGCGGACGCCGACAACGCCATCAACGTCATCAACGCGGGCGGTACGGGCGACAACCTCACGTCCATGTGGCTTTTGTGCTGGTCGCCGCTCACGATGTTCTGCACCTACCCGAAGGGCTTGCCCGGCGGTTTGAAGGACGAAGACTTGGGCGAAGTCACGCTGCAGGACGCGGAAGGCCGTTACTACCAGGGCTACCGCAGCCACTACGAATGGAACGTGGGCTTTGTGCTCCGCGACTGGCGCTATGCCGTGCGCATCGCCAACATCGACACGAAGGCCTTGAAGAACGATCCGAAGACGGGTGACTGCGTTTTGGCCGATCTCATGATCGACGCCCTCGAATCGCTTCCCAACATCCGCATCGGCCGTCCGGCGTTCTACTGCAACAAGACGGTGAGTGCGTTCCTCCGGAAGCAGATTCGCAACGCGAAGAACGTGAACATCACCATGGGCGAAATCGCGGGTAAGACGGTGACGCAGTTCGATGGCGTGCCCATCCGCCGCGTGGATGCCCTGACGGTCGGCGAAGCCGCGGTTCCTTTTGCTTAGGAGGAAGACATGCTGGTAGATCAAAGTTTGGTTCTCACGGAGAATCAAAAGCTCACGGCGGCCGCTGCAGGCCAAAACGTGATCGATCTTGAAGAAGAAACTAGCACCACCGGTTTCTCGAAGGTTCTCGAAGTGTCGGCGACGATCGTCGCTGACGTAGCGGGTACGCTGCAGGTGAAGCTGCAGGAATGTGCGACGAAGAGCGGGACGTTTACGGACGTCGCCGCAGGCGCAGTGCTCACGGCGCCCAAGAAGGGGACGGTGATCCAATTCCCGATGCCGTACCACACGAAGCAGTTCCTCCGGATTTACTTCGGCGGTTCTCCCACGGCGGGCACGGTTACGGCGTTCCTCACCGAAGGCCGTCAGCAATGGCGCCCTGCAAAGCAGGCTCCGTCTTTGGCTGAAGTCACGGTGACGGAACAGGCGACTGAATAGTTTTTGCCTTGGGACTTTTGAGGGGCTTCGCGCCCCTCTCTTTTTTAGGAGGACGCGATGGCAACTCCCGTTACGATCTGCAATCTGGCGTTGTCGAGAATCGGCGACAGCGCTACCGTATCATCGATTGATCCGCCTGACGGAAGTGCTCAGGCCGAGGCCTGCGCCCGTCTTTACCCGGTGGCGTTGGACGCCTGTCTCGACCTTCACAATTGGTCGTTCGCCACGCGCCGTGCGTCTTTGTCGGAGTTGGCGGCTAACCGCGTGCCCTTGGGCGAGTGGAAGAAGGCGTACATGCTTCCCGCGGACTGCAAGCGCGTAATCGACGTGAAGGGCGCCTGCGGGTTTCCGAGTCCGATGAAGGAGCGGTTCGAAGTCATCGGCACGGACTTCGGCCGCGTGGTGCTCACAAACGCCGACGAAGCCCACGTCCGCTACGTCTGCGGCGAACCGAAGAGCGGGCAGTTCACAGGACTTTTCACTGACGCCCTGGCTTGGCTACTTGCAAGTTACTTGGCGGGCGAAACGATCCGCGGGGACTCGGCTTTTGCGTACGCGCAGAAGTGCCAGCAGCAGTTCTCCCAGGCATTGTCTTTGGCTATGAAGCAGGACGCTCGTGAAGTCCACGCGCCCCGTAAGTACGTCGCGCCTTGGATCGCTCGGAGATAAGCCATGGGACGAAAACATCTTCAGCAGAGTTTCGCGGGCGGCGAACTGTCGCCCTCTATGTACGGCCGCCTGGACGATCAGAAGTATCAGCAGGGTTTGGCAACCTGCCGCAATTTTGTCTGCCTCCCGCAAGGCCCCGTGCAGAACCGTGCCGGGTTCGCGTTCGTGGGGGAGGTGAAGGACTCCTCGAAGCCGCCGCGTCTTATTCCCTTTGTCTTCAGCTCGTCGGACACGATGGTGTTGGAGTTCGGGGAAAAGTATGTGCGCGTCATCACCCGCGGGGGCTTTGTCCCGAAGGCCGCGGGGAGTTCCGAGAAGCTCGTCATCACCACGCCTTACACGGCGGCGGACGTAAAGAGCCTTCACTACGCGCAGTCGGGCGACGTCTTGACGCTCGTGCATCCCAACTATCCCCCGAAGGAACTCCGGCGCTACGGCGCTTACGATTGGCGATTGGTGGACGTGGATTTCGCCGCGCCTTTGCCTGCGCCTACGGGGCTTTCCGGGAGTTATTACTGCGGCGACGAGAATGCCAAGGATGCGGAGAAGAAGGCCTACACCATTCGCTACCGCGTGACGGCCTTGAAGTCTTCGGACGAGGGCGACAAGGAAGGCCCGGCGTCTTCGACGCTCGAGGTGGTGGGGAACGTCTACCTTTCATCGTCCCGCGTCAGCATTACCTGGGGCGCCGTTACGGGGGCGGAACGCTATCGCGTCTATAAGACGTATTCGGGCGTTTACGGCTACATCGGCGAAACCGAAGGCACGTCCTTTGTGGACAACAACATCGGCGCGGATACGAGCGTCACGCCGCCCCGGTACGAGGCGCCCTTCTCAGAAGGGGACTACCCCGGTGCCGTCTCCTATTTCGAGCAGCGCCGCATCTTTGCGGGCACCGACAAGCGGCCGCAGTTCGTGTGGATGACGCGCCCCGGCACGGAAAGCGATATGCACTACACGCTCCCGAGCCAAAAGGACAACCGCATCAAGTTTCGCATCGCCGCGTTGCAGGCGTCCCGTATTCGGCACATCGTCCCGTTGTCGAGCCTCATCCTCATGACGACGGGGGCGGAGTTCCGCGTGACGACCGCCAACGACGATACCCTCACGCCCTCATCCGTCGGGGTGAAGCCGCAGTCCTACGTGGGGGCAAGCAACGTCTCACCGGTGCTCGTCAATTCTTCCATCGTCTACGCGGCCGAACGCGGCGGACACATGTGGGAATTGGGCTACAACTGGCAGGCCTCGGGCTTTGTGACGGGGGATATGTGCCTTCGCGCGGCACACCTCTTTGATACGAAGGAGGTACAAGATATTGCGTTAGCGAAAGCGCCGTACCCCATCATTTGGTGTGTTTCGTCCGATGGGACGCTTCTCGGGTGTACCTATGTTCCGGAGCAGGGTGTAGGGGCTTGGCACCGGCATGACACGAAGGACGGGGCGTTTGAGTCCGTGGCGTGCGTGGCGGAGGGCGACGAGGATATTCTCTATGCAGTCATCCGTCGCACGGTGAACGGAAGGACGGTACGGTACATCGAACGCATGCACGAGCGCGAAGGGCTGTCGCTGGAGAAGTCCTTTTTTGTTGACGCGGGCGTGGAAGACAATTATGCGACGCCGCAGAGTTTCACCACGGGACTTCAGCACCTCGAAGGCGAAACGGTGTCGATCCTTGCCGACGGAAAGGTGATGCCGCCCACGGTGGTGAAAAACGGCCGCGTGGATTTCCCTGACAAAGCGACGCACGTCATCGTCGGGCTCCCGATCGAAGCCGATATCAAGACGCTTCCCGTGGCGCTGCAGACGCAGGACGGCGGGTACGCCCAGGGGTCGAACAAGAATGTGACGCGTGAGTACATCCGTGTCTACCGCTCCTCGGGGATCAAAGTCGGGGCGACGTTCGAGAACCTTTATCTCGTGAAGCCGCGTACCTTTGAGCCCTACGGTTTGCCCCCGGCCTTAAAGAGCGAAGAGCTCGAAGTCATGCTGGGGCCGAAGTGGACGGACTCAGGCGCCGTCTGTATCCGGCAAGACAATCCGCTTCCCCTCATGATCTGCGGACTGACGTCGGATATCGCTCTCTGACGATTGACCTCCGACGCGTGGGTAAGAATCCCGCCATCGGAGGTTTTTCTTATGGCCTACACCTATCACACCCAATACGGGGTGGACTACTACAAGCTGCTTCGGAACGGGCGGGTACCGATCTACGAGCAGAAAATTAACGCCGCGGGGCCGGATCGCCAGGCCACGGGCGAAACCGAACTGACGGCCTCGGGCTGGGCGGGCGCTGCCGGTGTCGGGATGGAAATCGGCAAGGGCATCGGCGAAGCCATCGGCGGCTACATCACCGCCCGTGCGCAAGCCCATGCGCTTCGCGCTCAGGCCGCCGTGACGGAAGACAACGCTTACGCCGCACAATTTGGCGTGGAGCAGGCGTTCCGTGCGGGGGAAGCCCAGTTGGCTCAGATCGGCTACAAGCAAGCGCAGACGAAGGCGGCGCAGCGCGTGGCCTACGCGGCCAACGGTATCGCTATCGGCGTCGGCTCCTCGGCGGAAGTTATGGCTTCCACGGATATCCAAGCGGAGGCGGACAAAATCACTGCGCGGCAAAACGCCCTCGCGCAGGCCTGGGGCTACCGCCGTCAGCGCATCATGGGCTTTGCGCAGGCCAAAGGGAATCGCATTATGGCGAACGCGACGCCGCGGGCAGGACGCGCGACGATGGTGGCGGGCTTGGCCTCGACGGCTTTGTCCGCTTGGGCAGGATTTGCAGGAGCTTAAGGTATGGCAATTGTTCCGGAATACGGCGGCCCGCAGGTGTCGCCCACCGTCGGCGCCGGTACGCAGGGCGCTCAGTTTCAGGCGATGGCCGCTCCGAAGGCGAACGTCCTCGCGCCGATGGAAAAGGCGATGGACAAAATCGGTCGCATGCAGGCGCAGCTCCTTGAGGAGCAGGACGACGCCATCGCGACGGATATCGACACGAAGTACGCCCAATATTGCCAGCAGCTTTTGAACGATCCGAAGACGGGGTTCATGGCTCGTAAGGGGATCAATGCGCTGCAGCCCGATAAGGACGGCGTGTCGCCCGTAGATGCGATGATGCAGAAGGCGGACGTGTATCTGCAGGAGCTGATGGACGGCCGCACGAAGAACCAGATTGCGCGCGTGAAGGCGAAGACGGACTCTCGCACGACCGGGCTTTATGCTTCGGGGATGCAGCACGCAATGGCGGAGAACATCAGCTACAACGTTTCCGTTTACCGCGCCAATCTGCAGTCGGAGCAAGACGCCGGATTGGCGGACTTCAATCAGCCGGAGAAGTTGGCGGAGCACGTGGCGCGTGTGAAGCGCAGTGCCGGTATCCTCTCGAAGTACACGGGGGAAGACAGCCGCGCCAAGACGCGCGAAGCCGTGGCCGGGGTGTATAAAAATGCCGCCCTGGGCTTTCTCTTCGGCGCGAACAACGACCCGTCGCTTTACGGGCAGGGCTTGGCCTTTGTGCAGAAGAATGCCAAAAGCATGTTGCCGCAGGACGTCTTTGCGCTGAGTACGCAGTTCAACACGGGGATGAAGAACTATGAGGCGGTGATTTCCGCACGGGAAGGCATCGCCGCGCTGACGCCGCCGGATGCTCCGACGGATCAAGTGATGGCGGCGATCCGCGGTAACGGCGCCGGTGCGAAGCCCTTGGCGGGGAGCGAGCATTACGTTATGTCCCAGGGCATTCGCGGTAATCAGCTCGAAGACAAGAACGGCGTCGTATCGATCGTTGAGACGAAAAAAGGCGGAGAGACGGCCTACGGCTCCGACGGCGTGACGCGCTCTATGGCCGAGGCCGTGGCCGGGAAGAAGCTCACGGACGAGGAATGGAGAGCGATCTACACCAACAAGGATGAAAGCCAGCGTGTGGGGCTTTCCTATCTCGGCGTGCTGGGAACGAAGTATGGTGAGACGGAAAAGGCCGTAGCGGCGTACGTCGGAACGCAAAAGGAAGTGGACGACGCCGTGGCGAAGGCGAAGAAGGAAGGCGGTGTTTGGACGCAATACCTTTCGAAGGAAACCGCGGAAGCCGCGGCGACCGCTTTACGCCGCCTGGACGGGGCGTTTGATACCCCGGTGAAGGGGGCGGACGGCTCGGCGTTGTCGTTCCTTGACAACCGCTACGCGGCCCGCGCCTATCAGGGTGTCTCTGAAGAAGCCATGCGCGCTTACGCCCGCCAGCACCCGATGTCGATCGACCCGGATTTTGAGGATCGGATGGTGGCCTATATGAAGCGCTACGAGTCCGAGCGCATGAACGCTTACACGACGGAACACCAGAACGCCGTCAATACGGCGTGCAGCGAGTACGAACAAAACGGGCAAATATCGGCGCAGACGCTCATGCGGCTTACGACGAAGGAACGGGGGGCGGTGCGAAAGTACTGCCAGGAATTAGACGCGGGCGGCTTTACCACGAGCACTCATTACGCCGCGTACCTGGATACCCACCTTGACGAGTTGGGGAATTTCACCAAAGACGAACTTGACAACGCAATGCGCCTGGTGCCCAAGGCCTCCCAACGCCGTTTCCGCAAGGAGTGGGAACGCCGACACGGGCAGACGCAGGAACAGCTCGAAGCGCGCTATGCCGCCCAAAACGGCATGGTGACGATGGGAAAGACGGGTGTGCACGTTGGCATGACGATGAAAGCGTTGGGCGATCTTCTCCCGGGGTTCAAAAAGCTCGATACCGATCAGAAGGCAACGATCGCCGAAGGCATCATGAACCTCGCGGGTTTGACGGCGGCGATTGAAGGCGTGGACTTGAAGGATGCCAACAAGGCGCAGCAGTTCGTTACAGATTTGGTGAAGGACAACGTGTATACCGCTGGCCACTGGTACGACTGGCTCCCGTGGATTACCAAGGATCGAAAGTCGATTTTCGAATTTAAGTACGGTGATCTCGGTTCCGAGCAAAAGTGGATCGCCGACGAATTGGCGAAACTCTCGGGGAATGGTCGAAAGATGACGCCGGGGCAACGCATGGGGAATTTGGTGAACTTCATGCTTCTGAAGAACGTGAACATCCCCGTGGGCTCCATCGCGCAACAACCGCGCGTCCGCAACAAGGTTTACCAGCTGGTCGATCAGGATATGCAGCGTGATCCGAAATACGCGGGCATGAGCCCGGCACAACGTCGGGCTTTGATTGAGCCTGCTATGAAGAATGACACGGAGGTGGTGCGCCAATATTTGACGCACCTCTTTACGGAGGGCGAATAATGGGGCTTCTTGAAGAAATGCAGCGGGCGTCGGGGGCGTTGCCCGACGTGACGGTGAAGACGGATATCGAACCTGAGGCGGCGTCTCAGTCCTACAAGGCCGCGGCGGCCTACGGGGCGGACGTGAACGAAGTGGACGAGGATATGCGGCGGCGCTATAAGGAAGCGTCCATATTTGCCGATACGGAAGACGTCTTCCAAGACAGCATGCAGAGCCCCGTATTCCGCGCGGCGGTAAAGGGTGACGAGAAATCCGCTTCCACCCTGGGGCGTATCGTCCAAGCCACGGCCGGAGAAGTGGACGTGGATGAGGACGGGTACGTTTCGACGATCCGGAAGTCCGCCGCTCGCGGGGAGATCGGCCTCTCGCAAATGGGTGATATATCGAAACTCCTCGCCAAGCGCCAGGAAGTGAAGCGCCTTGATCGGCTCCTTTCTCTCGGCCTCGGTAAGGATGAAGATGCTCGCGCGTACAAGGCGGCGACGTCGGAGATCAAGGCACTCGCGAAGGATATCGTCCTGCAGGACGCGATGAGGAAAGTCCTCTCCGCCGGTACCCCCACAGCCAAGATGGCCGAAGCCTACGAGAAAGACGGCATGAGCGGGGCGATAAAGTCCATGGCCGACTCCGGGTTTTGGAAGACGGTGGCCGACGTCGGGGTTGAGTCCGGCGTGGAATTCGGGGCGGCAGCCCCCTTGATTGCCGTCGCGGGGAAAGTCCCGGTGTTGGGTAATGTCGTGAGCGGTGTCGCGAGCGGTTACCAGGACTTTACGCTGGGGCTTCTTGAGCGCATGGCGGAGCGCGGCGTGGACACGAGCAACGCCGATGAGGTGGCGAAGTTTGCCATCCAAAGCCCGGACTTTGACGACGCCGTGGCCGACAGTCTGAAGCACGCCGTGGGTGTGGGGCTTTTCGACGGCTTGAGCTTCGGCTTGGCGACGAAGGTAGTTCCGAAGTCCCTCGGCTCAAGCGTCGCTGTGAAACTCCCGAAGACGGCGCAGCTTTACGAGAACATCAACCGCAACGCCTTCGGCCACGCTTTCACCAACCTTGCCGCGCAGACGGTGGGACAGGGTGCGATGGGCGCGGCGGGTGAAGCCACGGGGCAGCTGATTGAAAAGGGCGAAGTTACCGACCCCCTGAGTGTGATGCTCGAAGCCGTGGGCGAATTTACCGGCGCGCCGCTCGAAGTTGCCACAGCGGCCGTGGGCGCCCGGTCTCGTGCTCGTTTCGCCGCCGCCAAAGCGCAGCGCGTACAGGATCAGCTCCGTGCGGCCGCGCAGGTTATTCAGTCCTCGCCCTCCATGCAGAAGACGCCGGAACTGCGGGATGCCATGATGCAGCACTTGGCGGAACGCTACGAGGGCGCGGAATCGATTACGGTAGACGTCGCGACGTTGCACCAGGCGGATAACGGCCAAGAAGTTATTGCCGCGATTGAAAAGGCACTCCCTCACCGTCAGGCGGAGATTGACGAAGCCGTGGCGTCCGGCGGCACGGTGGATTTACCTCTGCAGGAATACGGTAAGGTGATTGCCGATCAGCAACTTTCCAATGCCGTCATCGACAATTCGAGCCTCCCGGGGGATGACTTGGCGGTGGAGGCGAAGGATGCGGAAAGTTCTGTCATCGCCGCAAAGAAGTTCTCGCTTGACAAGTTGTCCGAAGGGCAGACAGACGACTTCAAGGCTTCCATGCGCGAAGTTGAGACTAGCATCGGAGCCATGCTTGATACGGGAGAAGACGGCCGCAAGACGGAGAACGCCGCCGTCGCCAGCATCATCTTGGCGCAGGTGTCCGCCATGGCGCAGGATACCGGTATGACGCCGATGGAGGTTTGGCAAGCGCATGGCATCAAGGCCGTCTTGAGCGAAGCCGACGTGAAGCGCAACGAGGACGGGACACTGACGGCGGTGTCGGAGAAGGCGAAGAAAGTTCTCGCTGAAGGCCGTAGCCTTGACGAAGCCCTGACGCAACCCACGAAGGGCGAGTTCATCCCCTCGAAGAACGTCATCATCCGTTGGGCGAACGCCGACCGATCCACGCTCCTCCACGAGGCGGGCCACTGGTTCTGGCAGACGCGCATGGAATTGGCGGTCGATCTTAAGGGCCGCCCGGGATTGACGCCGGAGCAACAAAGATTCGTCCGCAGCACCGAGGACGTCGCCAAGTGGTTGGGCGCAAAGGACGTGGAGCACTACGCCGCGATGTCTCTCGAACAACGCCGGGCGGCCGAAGAGAAGTTTGCACGCTCCTACGAGCAGTACGTGAAGGAGGGCGTTGCGCCGACGTCGGCTCTGCGCGGGGCGTTCCAAAAATTCAGCGCATGGCTTAAGCGCATTTACGGCGCGTTGACGGCTGTAAAGGGCTCGGAATTGACACCCGACGTCCGCGAGATGTTCGACGCGATTATGGTGAGTTCGCAGCAGGTGAAAGAAGCGCAGCTCCGGCGGCACCTTTTTGTTTGGCTCGATCAGGCGGCGCGCAATGAGAACGGCGATCTTACGAGCGAGGAGGATCGCCGGGCGTTGAACGTTCTGATGGCCGATCAGGATTACGACGCCGCTGAGGAATTCTTAAAGCGCGGTAAAGCCGTGGTGGGGTACCTCGACCGCCTGCGTAAGCGGGTGTATGCCGATATTGAAGCCAAGGCGAAGGAAATCCGCGCGCAGTTCACTGCCGAAGCCATCGCACGTGTCTACGGCGAAAAGCGCCTGCAGGCGATGGAGAAAATCGACAAGGGCATTAAGGTGCGGGATGCGAAGGGGCGCGAGATGAGCATTCGTCCGCAGATTCCGCTGAAGGAACTCGAAGCCGCCGGGGCCACCAAAGAAGAGATCGAAGAACTGCGGCGCCAAAAGTTGGTTACGAATTCCGAAGGGCTCCACGCCGTGCCCGGCGATTACTTAGCCGAGTACCTGGGGTATTCGAGCCTGCAGGAATTTATCGCCGAATTCGGTACCGATCCGTTCCACGGGCAAGAACCCGTGCAGGCGGTAGCGGCTGAAGTGGAAGCGCGGATGCTGGATGAGCACCCGGAACTCTCCGACAAGGAAACAATTGAAGACGCCGCCGATGCCGCGGTGTTTAATCCGTCGGCGTCCCGCCTTGTGTTGCTGAAGCTTAATCTCCTCGATCGATCGATCCGCAAGCCCCTGTCGATGGATTTGGTGGAAGCCGTGGCGGAAGCCAAAATCCGCGATAAGAAAATTGGTGATCTCGATCCGAAGGCCTACCGCAGTTCTGCGGCGAAGTTGGCGAAGCAGGCGTTGAAGGAATCCGACGCGTTCCGTGCGTCCGAATTGCGTCGCCAGCAGCTCGTGCAAATGAAGACGGCGGAGAAGGCACAGGCGGCGAAGGATCGGGCGGAGCGTTTCGTGAAGACGATGCAGAAGCGCTTTGACGGCAAGATCGAAACGAATTCGATGCAGCTCGAGTATCTGAAGCAGATCAAAGCCATCCTGAAGAACCTCGGCATTCTCAACCCTGCGGATAATCCTTCTATGGATGAGAAGGATTGGAGGGCGTTTTTCTCAGACGAAAGTCAATACGTCGGCGTTCCGTCTATGCCTGCGTCCGTCGCCGGGGGCACGTTCTTCGACCGCATGACGGTGGAGGAAATGGCACAGACGATCGAATTCTTGGACGATCTGATGGCCGCCGCCCGCGAACGAAATTCCGTCATCGTTAGCGGCAAAAAAGTGGCGATGGCGGATTTGGATGCCCGCGCCGTTGCGGCGATTGAAGCGCACGCGCAGAAGATGGGGCGTAAGCCTGTGCGCCAAAACGAAGAGCGCGGCTTTGGGCTGATGGCGGGGCACGCACTCCGTCGGTTCTTCTTTGAGCACATGCGAATCCAAACCCTGTGGTCGATTTTCGAGGGCGAACAACTCGGCAATCTCGGCGAAGCCTTCGGCCTTCGGATGAATAAAGCCCGCGACAGCGAAACGGAACTCCGCAATCAGTACTCCACCGCCATGTACAAGGCTATGGCGCCTTTACGTCAGGCGGTGAAAGATACGAAAAAGTTCTTCATCAAGGAACTTGGCGGGACGTTCGACAAGAACCAGCTCATCGCCATGGCGCTTAACGTCGGCAACGACGAGAACTTCGAGCGGCTCCTTGCGGGCTCCCCAAAGTACACGGACTTCCGCAGCAGCGATGCTGAGTGGACGCGCGACGACGTGCTGAGCGCTATCGGGCGGCACCTCTCGAAGGCGGAGCTCGAAGCGGTGCAAAAGGTTTGGGATACCGTCGGCTCCCTGGGGAAGGACGTGCAGGCGTTGGATGAGCGCACCCGCAACCGCTGGACGGCGCTCGTTGACGCCAAGGAGGTGACGTTCACTACAGCGGACGGCGAGACGGTAACGCTGAAGGGCGGCTACTACCCGATCCAATACGACCGCTACGCCAGCCTCTTCCGCGGCAAGGCTGACGCGTACGAGAACGGCGTGGATTCCATCATGGCCCACGGGCGCCGCAATTCTGACACCGGCCACAGCAAAGCGCGCAAGGGCATCAACGGTAATCCCATCGCGCTCACGCTGGACGCAGGTTTTACGGCGCTTACCGACGTCATCCACGATCTCACGTGGCGTGAGCTCCTGATGGATATGAACAAGCTCTTCAACTCTGAGTCGGGCGTGGTGGAGACGATCAAGAAGTACTACGGCGCTGAGGCCGTCAATTCCATCAAGGATTGGATGGAAGACGTCGCGACGAACGGCAAGTCCATTCCTTCGATTTGGTGGGTTGACTTCATGCGGCGGAACGTTTCTATCGCCGGGTTGGGGCTCAATATTCAGACGGCGGCGCTGCAACCCATCGGGCTTACGCAGTCCTTCGCCGTCGTCGGAGTTCCCGCGGTACTGAAAGGCTTCGGGCAGTTTTGGCTTAACCCTGTGCGCGCCAACCGTGATGTGCTTGCGAAGTCCGCCCTGATGCGGGATCGTATGCGCACGCGCTTTAAGGAATTAGCGGAAGCGCAGAAGGAAATCGCGCAGACGAACGGCGTGGTTCGAGGGCAGAACGCCATTGCTCGTGTAGCTTTCGCGCCGATCGTCTTCGCCCAAATGCAGTGCGTGGATATCCCCACGTGGCTCGGCTCTTATCAAAAGCACTTGAACGAGGGTACCGCCAAGGGGCTGAGCGGGGAAGAGTTGGAGGACTTCGCCGTAGCCCGCGCGGATGACGACGTTGTACGTTCCCAGGGCTCCGGCGCTTTGTCGGACTTGGCGAAGGTGGAGCGAAAGAAGAATATTTGGAACATCTTCTACAGCTTCTTCGGTACGGCATTGAACGCCGGAACGCTCGTCTATAACACGCAGGACGGATGGCGCAAGTGGATGGCCTTCGCATCGATTTATGCCGTTCAACCGGTGATCGAATCCTTCCTGCGCGCCGGTATCCAAGGTGCGACGGGGGATGACGACGACTATTGGGATCGGGTCTCCGGACGCGTTTTAGGCGATCTCGCCGGTATGTGGTGTGGCCTCTTTATGGTTTCCCGCGAAGTGGGGACGATCCTCAGCAATCGTATCGGCGACAATAACTACGGCTACAGCGGCCCCGCGGGCATTCGCACGTTGGTCGATGCCGACAAACTCGTTGCCCAGGTGTTGCAGGGTGAGAACGATGTTGCGTTGGCGAAGTCGATTAACTCGTTCGTTCTTGGCGATATCTTCGGGTTGCCGTCTACGGCGTTTAACCGTTTGGCCGAAACAGCTTACGCGGTGAACGACGGTGAAGACGTCAACGCGCTGATGAGCGTGCTCTTTGGGTACAAGAAGAATTAGCCGTGGCTGATAAGCCAGCAAAAGGTATTCCCGAGAAACAGTAGGAGCCCCACAGCGGCGATAAGGTAATTTACCTTTTCGCCGCCGGGGAACTTACCGATCAGCCCACCGACGAGGGCGGCAGCGGAAAGAAAGAGCAGGGGTATGGCGATTGGTTGCGCGTAGATGGCATAGCCTAAACCGAAGACACCGACGGCGATCATCCCGTAGCCGAAGGCGTATGCGAGGGTGTACACGATGGCCGCCCATACTTTGCCCAGCATTCTTTTCCCCTGACGAATGACAGAATCGGCGCGCCTCAGAATCCATCCTACCTAAAACGATTCTGAGGCCGCCATGGCAGTTGATTCTACAGAACGGCGCGTGGTTTATGCCGGTAACGGCAAGACAACCGCCTTTCCTTTTGTCTTTAAAGTCTTCGCCGACACGGACGTGTCCGTGTCGGTAGGGAAGCCTGATGGTTCTGAGTCCTCGGTTGAACTGAAGGTAAACAGCGACTACACCGTTGTTCTCAATACCGATCAGAACACTACCCCCGGCGGTACGATTACGGTGAAAGTAGCACCAGCGGAGGGCTACAACCTTGCAGTTGTGTCCGCCGTTCCCTATACGCAGCCAATGGTTTTGACACCGCACGGAGGCTTCAATCCGGAGACGCTCAATGACAATTCCGATCTGCAGTGCATTCAGATTCAGCAGATCGTTGAACGACTTAACCGGGCGATAACGACCGACCCGACGGACGAACTTACTCCGGGCGAGTTGAAAAACAAACTCCTCGACGCCGCCAACGACGCTACGGTTATCGCTAAGGGTTACGCGGAAGCCGCCGCCGCGAGCGCGACGGATGCGAAGAAAAGCCGAGACGACATTCTCGAACATCAGCAGGAAGTCATTGCGGCTGTTACTGCTGAGGGCGACAAGCAGGATCAGCGACTTGTCACCGAGGGCGATACTCAGATCAACCGGATCAAGGCAGAAACAGACAACACGCTGATTGTGAACGGTAAGGGCTGCGCCGAAAAGTTTTGGACGCTCTCAGCGGATACACCCGCTGGCACAGATATCGTCATCCCGGCAGGCATCAAGTACCTCGTGAACCGTCACCACCTCCGCGTCTCCTGGAACGGCCTCGTTCTTGCTATCGGGCAGAACTTCACGGAAGTCGGCGCGGAGGATACGTTCTCCGACGCGTTTCGCCTGACGTTTGACGCGAAGGCAGGCGACGAACTGGATATTTGGATCGGTGCGCTTGGCAAGGGTGATGTGTCTCAGGCGATTGCCTTGGCAGGCGAAGCGTCGGCGGCAGTGGCCGACTTGAGCCGAAAGGTTGTGTACAAGGAGTCTCAATCCCTTTAAAGCAGGGCAAACAAAATGGCAACAAGTCTTGTAAAAACCAAAATCTATTCGCACGAGGGGAATGAAAACACGCCCCTCGCCCCCGAAACCCTCGCCGAGCAAGTGCATATTAACGACGTTGACGGCAATGCGTCCACGGTCGAAGCAGAAATCGTCGCGCTCCGCAAAGCTGTTGAAGCCGCCGTCTCGAAAGGGCAACACTTTCAGGGCGTAGTGAACTCCACGGCTACGTTGCCTCCATACAACTACAAAGCCGGTTGGCTTTACTCGGTGCAGGAAGCCGGTACCTACGCGGGCAATGCCTGCGAAGTCGGGGACTTGATTATCTGCATCAAGGACTACGCCTCGGGCAGTGCTTCAAACTCTGATTGGGCAGTGTTGCAGGCGAACTTGGACGGCGCTGTGACAGGGCCTTCTCAGAGTGTAGCGGCGCATGTCGTGGTCTTCGACGGCACGTCCGGTAAGCGCATTAAGGATTCCGGTTTTACCATCGGCTGCAGTGTTCCGGCGAATGCAAAGTTCACCGACACGACTTACAACCCCGCAACGGATGCCGCCGACGGTCTGTTGACTGCATCCCTGCACAAGAAACTCGTCGGTATCGAAGAAGGCGCGGACAAAACGGATGCTACCAATGTGAAAGCCGCCGGGGCTTTCATGACGGCCACGAATACTGCCGACGATATTGCCGACGGTACGACGAAAGTCGTCATGACTGCCGCTGAGCGTACCAAGCTCACGGGCATTGCGACTAGAGCCGAAGTCAATCAGAACGCTTTTGCAAAGGTGAAAGTCGGCACGACGACGATTACGGCTGCGGCGAAGCAAGATACCCTCGAAATCAAAGCCGGGGAAGGTGTGACGATTACCGCGTCCGGCAAGAAAGTGACGATCAAGGAAACGTACGTGGATTCGTGCGTCGTCTCGTCGCTTGACAACGTGCCCGCGAATCTACGGAACGGCGGGCTCGTTATCCTCAAGGGCTGATATGACATACAGTCTATGGACGAAAAACGCGAATGGGTTCGAGCAGGTTGAGATTGGCGGTAGCGGCTCAACCCAAACGGTGCAGACGGACAAAAGCCGCGACGCGGTGTTGAAGGCCGGGACTGCCTACACCGTGCCCGCACATACAGTTGGCAAAGGCGTTCTCGTCTATCTCGGCGGGTTGCTCTACACCGACTTCACCGACGTGAGCACCACCACTATTTCTTTTGATGTTGATATTCCGGCAACGATGGAAATCGTCGTTGTCGTTGAAGCATAGGAGGCGGTATGCCTTTTCCTTACTTTATTCGGAAACTTTTTCAGAACGACGGGGCAGGTGAAAAGCTGAACCCCGGTATCGTGCCAACGACGGTAAACGGCGTCGCGGCGGATGCGTCGGGGAATATCGCGATTAAGGACACCAATATTCCGAATGGGCCGTTCCTCCCGCTAGCCGGTGGAGACATGCAGGGGTGGTTTTCTATGCGTGCGGGGGACAAAATTTGTGGCGGTAAAGGGAACTCCCCCAATACGACCCGTGCTGGCTTCGGCACTGCCAGTGACGATAATTTCTGCTGCGTTGAGATCGCCGGTGGAACAACCGGGGTTTTTTCGGAAAAAGCCGGCGCAGCGTTATACCTCGCGGGGAAGGATCACGGTAAAGAAACCGACGCTGGACAGATGATAAACGCCGGAACTTTTTTGCTGGAGTCCTGTGATGGAACGACAGTTAGATACCTGCAAGGCTTCCCAGACGGCCGCTTGATTTGGGGTGACCAAAATGTGCATTGCGTTGCGTCGTTTAACGATAATGGTGAGCAATGGGCTCGCAAGTACTCTGATGGGTGGATCGAGCAGGGCGGGTGTCGCTACGTAAATTTTCTTAATAACGTTACAGTTAATCATTTGATCCCCTTTGAGCATAGATGCTGTTACATAAATGCAATGTATCTTTTGCAGCGCACGGGCTGCACCCCCCGAGTGCTCTCACCCGGGAATAGCTCCTTTGTGCTCGGGCAAGACCACTGGACAACCGAAGGGATAAACGCGGGTAACGTGACTTGGTTTGCCTGTGGCTATTAGTAGCCCACCGCATACCAGACAAAGCTACCGGCCGGATTCGAGCTTGAGACGAACACATCCTGCTCCATGGTGAATCCGGTCTCACCATTTAACTAGGGGACACTAATGATTGGAACTAAATTTACCAAGCCGTTACAGGCGAATAAAATCACCCGCTACGAGGGGATGAAGGAGATCAAGGAGGACAACCCTGCCCCCAACACCTACGCCAAGTACGCCGAAGCCGCGGCATGGTGCAACGCCAACAACGCGATGATCGAGGACAAGGGCGACTACTGTGAGGTGGTGGCGATACCCGCTCCTACAACCGAAGAACTCGCGGCTCAAGCCCGGTCTCAGCGCGACGCGCTCATCGCGGCGACGGACTACCTGATGGCGACGGACTACCCGCTCACTGACGAGAAACGGCATGAGCTCACTGTCTACCGTCAAGCGTTGCGAGACGTTCCGGAGCAATCGGGTTTCCCGACGGAGATCGTTTGGCCGACAAAACCCACGTGGGTGAAGTAACTTCAGACGGCGACAACAAACCCCGGCTCGACCGGGGTTTTTCGTGCGCGTACAGACCGCCTATTCTTTGCAGACTGCCTTCATGGTGGCGATGGCGCACCACGCTTTTTCAAGCACGCGAACGTCCTCACCGCTTAAGCCGCCACTGTCGCGGGCTTCATCGCACACCTTGTCGATTTTTTCGAGCAGGCAGTGCATGGATTGCTCCGCGCGGGCCTTCATAAGTTCCTTCGTTTCCATAATCATTCTCCATGCCGGTTCATGATTTCCTTCAGCGCATCCAGGTCGCCTCGATCAGGCTTGTACGGCCCGATGGCGAACGGGTGCGCTTCAAGGTTCTTTGCGGCTTCGCCGTACAGTAAGTCCACGTCGATTCGGTTTTGCTCATCCACCGCTCCCAAAGACTTAAGCATCGGCAGATAAGGTTCGATCATCGCCGGGGCCCGCTGTGCGACGAGCCCCGAGACGATGCCGACGGTGAAGGGCAGAGAGCCGCCCTGCTTTTCTGCGGCAGGAATGAGGACTTGCTGAGCAAATTCCACAACCACCGCAGGCAAGTTTCCAATCGGCATTCTCATGGCTTAACCCCGGTTGACGTTGATGCTGCCAGTCACCGGCTGAACCGCCGGAGCCGCGGCTGTGGGCGCAACCCACGAGTTGTAGCGTTCCATCACTTCAGGGCAGATCGCTGTGCGCGGGATAACCGTGTGGGTGATCTGGTTCAACGTGTTGTTGATACCGGCGACAGCGTTGTTGAGCTGGGCAATACCACAGCCGCACGTCTGCGCAACGGAATCAATTCGCGCACCAAGTTCGGAACGCACCAACTTTTCGCGGAGATCAGCAATTTCGCCGTTCTTGGCCTGCTGGGCTTCGAGCACCGCAACACGTTCGCGGTTGCTCGCGGCTTCCTGAGAGAGCGGCGTGATGAAAGCCATCAAACGATTTTCGAGTTTCTCGTTTTCAGAGCGCGTCGCCTGATAAAGCGTCGCGTCCCGATTGTCCGAGTACTTCTGCGAAGTGAGCTCGGCGATCTTGGCGTCCTTTTCAGCAATGACGCCCATCGCGGCCATCTGCGGGGCGCAGTTGTT
>OIYY01000179.1_pt1 | contig 49558 bp, 41 predicted proteins | sample 1588341 | NCBI WGS metagenome assembly OIYY01 (sample SAMN03283287) | human gut metagenome | biome: human-associated habitat; material: feces | host: Homo sapiens | place: Peru | collected 2012
TTACGGGTTCGTTTAAAATTTCTAAAGCCGTTGGCATTTATAATAAGTTTCTTCAAAATTCTGTTCTTCGATTCAATGTAACTGTTATTTATGCGCCTGCCATTAATCGTTGTAAATGAGTTTAGTATTTCTTGTTTCCAATTAACTAGAAGGCCATAAAATTCATTGTATTCAGGTATTCCGGAGTCACCAAATCGGTTCTTAAGTATATCATAGTTTTCTTCGAGACTGCCGGAAGCTTTGTAATATTCTCCACTCTGATTAAATTTCAGATACAATTCTTTTAAGTTATAAGCAATTTCCAACTCTGGAAATTGAGCAAACAGTAAGTCTCGGATATCTCTTAAATTGACATAACGGCCTAAGGCTTTGTTGTATTTTGGTTCATTATCTAAGTCCGTAGTATGGTTAAATACAAAATTAAATTTTCTTAGAAGATACTCATAGGTATGGTTTTCAGTATTTCGTGCACATCTTAGCCTAATCTTATTAAAGTCATCTGTAAGATGTTTGGTTACATGAAAGCTGTCTGCACAAACAATGGCATCCGGGAAACATATCTGTGCAACATCCCTAAAGTTGTCATACAGATCCATGGATATATACTTTACATTGTTGAGTTCGCTGCGTTTGAGAGTGTAGTTTTGAATATCTCCACGGATAGAGGAAAAATAGTCAATAAGGTAATGCTTTCTGCGTGTGGGAAGTACATCTATTACTTCACCCGTGATAAAATTCATGAGCAGGCAGCAGTAAAGAGAATCCATATCAGATTCAGGAAAATAGTGCTCATCCATGGATAATACCATTGGTAAAGGCTTACGCATAATATCTACGTGTTTGTCAAATAATCTTAGAACAGTAGCTTTGGAAACATGGTATCGTTCAGCAACACTGGTATAAGTGTCTTCGGGATGCTTTAAATCTTTCAAAATATTAATTTTGGTTTCGTGAGTTAGTCCGTCATTGGCTTTAGTAAAGGGATTAAGTTCGTTAAAAGAATAAGAACACTTGGGACAACGGAATCTTCTTTGGCGATAAACAATGCTACATTTACGGTTGACCAGTGTAGAGTGTGTGAGAGTTCGTGGATAGTATCCATGAATTTTTACAGGTCCGGAACAGAACGGACAGATCTTAGAGGTAACCTTTAGCTTAAGATTAATAATGATTGAGCCGTCGGACTGCGCAATGGTTTGTAGTTCCTCAATCTTATCCTCTTGAATGTTAAGCATATTTGTGATAAACTGACGCATAGATAAAAAATCCTCCTTCGTCTTAGTAATATAGGCAATTACTATTTTAACGAAGGAGGATTTATTTGTTTAGATGTGGCTTGTACATAAATTTTAGTATGTACAAGCCATTTTTGCTTATTGTTGAACAGGGTGTTTTTGCCTACGACCACAAAAGTTGTACTAGGTTGACCCACAGATTTGGACTAGCTTGAGCACAAGAATGTACTAGCGAAACCACAAAATGTACCAGGTCTTAATCGAGCACAAAAATTGGACTAGGTCGACCCAACCACAAGTAATGGACTAATGCAGAAATTTTTAACTCCAAAGTTTTTCGCCTACGAAATAAAAAATGCTTAAGAATCAGAAGTTTTTTGTTTACAAAAGAAAAACTTTGAGATTTTGGTGAGTTTTTCTTATGGAGAAGAAAAACTTGCGTAGGATTATCCTTTCTGTTATGATATAAAGGACAAAGAAGTATAATGCTAGTTTGGGAGAGGAGGATTTGTATGATTGTACGTCAGACATATTTGGAAAAACTAAAATTGATGCGAGATAAAAAGATTATCAAGGTTATTACAGGTGTGCGTCGTTCCGGTAAGTCGACACTGCTGGAAATGTATAGAGATTTTTTAGTAAGCAGCGGTGTGCATCCTTCATGCTGTCAATATATAAATTTTGAAGATTTGCGTTGGGAAAGTCTTAAGGATTATCATGCTTTATATAATCATATCCTGGAAAACTTATCCCCTAATGAAAAAAATTACATATTCTTAGATGAAATACAAATTGTTCCTGAGTTTCAAAAGGCTATCAACAGTTTGTTCTTACGTGATGATGTAGATATTTATATTACTGGTTCTAATGCATATTTGCTTTCTGGTGAATTATCTACATTGTTGTCTGGAAGGTATATTGAACTGAGCATACTACCGTTGTCGTTTAAGGAGTATTGGGAATTAGTCGGTGGAGATAAAAAGACGGCGTTTAATAAATATTATCTTAATGGTGGCTTTCCTTATGCTGCAACTATTGATAACAAAGAAGTTCGCTTGGAATACTTTAGAGGTATATTCAACACTGTTTTACTTAAGGATATTGTTGAACGCAAGAGGATTTCAGACGTAAAGCTCTTAGAAGATGTAATACGATTTTTATTTGATAATATAGGAAATATAGTTTCAACTAAAAAAATAGCTGATACCTTGAACAGTAATGGCAGAAGGACTACATCAGGGACTATTGATAACTATATTAGAGCACTAAAAGATGCTTTTATTTTGTATGAAGCAAATCGCTATGATATCAAAGGGAAAGAGTTTTTGAAATCACTGGAAAAATATTATATCGTTGATATAGGCTTGCGTAACCTTTTATTGGGTGAACGCACTCGCGATATCGGACATATTCTTGAAAATATTGTTTATCTGGAGCTTTTGCGAAGAGGATATCAGGTCAGCATAGGCAAATTAGATTTGCTCGAAGTAGATTTCATTGCTCAAAAAGAGGATAAGCGCATTTATTATCAAGTATCAGCAACGGTTTTAGATGAAAAAACATATGAGCGTGAGTTTGCTCCGCTAAAAAAGATTAATGACAGCTATCCGAAGTATGTGCTTACTCTTGATGAATTCCCTATGGGTGAGGATGGGATTGAGCAAAAGAATATCATAGATTTTCTTTTGGAAGAAAATTGAGTCAAGCAGTTATATTGCTTCCTACATCCAAAAGTTTTTCGCCTGCAGAAGAAACAATGCTTAAAAATCAGAAGTTTTTCATTTAGAAAAGAAAAATTTTGAGTTTTGAGTGAGTTTTTCTCATGCAGAAGAAAAACTTGCGTAATATATACATTGCTTGCTGTTGCGCAGTTATTTTGAAACTGTAACCTGCTTTACATTATTTACTGCAAAATAATCAGAAGTATGCAAAGTGTAATATTTTCTTGACACTATTAATGCAGAGTGATACACTAGGCACAACTTCAAAAAAGACCACAAACCGTTGAGACGGAGATCAAGTCAGCAGATGCGCTTACAGAGAGTTCGGGCAGGTGGGAGCCGGATAGAGATGCAGGCTGATAAATGGACCGTTGAGGGTGCTGTCAAATCGCTTCGGCGAGAGTATTCGGCAACGTTACACCGGCGTTAAGGGTGAGGAATGTGTCAGCATTCTGCGAGAGAGCGCCGATGTACGGCGAAGCAAGGTGGTACCGCAGGTATAAGTATTTATAGCCTGTCCTTGATATTGCTCAAAGCGAGCAGTACGAGGGCAGGCTTTTTTTGTTGACACGGGTGAAAATAAGCAGATGAGGTGACAAAATGTTGAATTTATCTTTGGAGCAGGTCATGCAGTATGCAAAGGACTACAAGGCTGTGCCGGTAGCGAAAGAATGCTTGGCGGATATGCTGACGCCGCTGGCATTTTTGGACAACGTAAGACGCAGCAGCCGCAACTACTTCCTTTTGGAAAGTATTGAGGGCGGTGAGCACTGGGCGCGCTATTCCTTTGTAGGCTATGATCCTGTGCTGCGTTTGAAAATAACCGATGGTAATGCGGAAATCATCAGCGGTGCTGCCGTGAAGTATCAGGAAAGCGATCCCTTGGGCTGCATCCGCCACATTCTGGAGGAATATAAGGCACCGCAGATTGATGGCCTGCCTAACTTTACCGGCGGTCTTGTGGGGACTTTCGGCTTTGATTTTATGCGCTACTGCGAGCCTGATATGCGGGTGAATAAAGAGCGCAAGGCGGAATTTGCTGACGTCGATTTGATGCTATTTGATAAGCTGATTGCCTTTGACCATCTTAAGCAGAAGATATTCCTGATTGTGAATGTCAAAACGGATAATGCTGCTATCAACTATGCCAAGGCCGAGCGAGAAATTGCGGCAATGGAGGAGATGCTGCTGCAGCCTGTGCAGCCGACGAAGCCTGTGAAGGCCAAATTGGGCGAGTTCACCAGTAACCAGAGCCGTGAGCAGTATAATAAAAACGTGCTTCGCTGCAAGGAATATATCAAAAACGGCGATGCCTTTCAGATTGTTTATGCGCAAAAGTTCAGTGCAACCTATGACCAAAGCCTTTTCAGCGCTTACCGCTATTTGAGAACTACGAACCCTTCGCAGTACATGGTATTTTTGCATAATGACGATATGGAAATTGCCGGCAGCTCGCCGGAAACGTTGGTGAAGGTGGTAGGCAAAAAGGTCATCAGCATGCCTATTGCGGGCACACGCCACCGCGGCAGGACAAGCGAGGAGGACTTGGCGCTGGAGCAGGAGCTTTTGGCAGACGCTAAGGAAATCGCCGAGCATAATATGCTGGTAGATTTGGGGCGCAACGATGTTGGCCGTGTCTGTGATTTTGGCAGCGTCAAGGTGAGCGATTACAAGGCGATTAAACGCTTTTCACATGTTATGCATATCACGAGTAAGGTTACAGGCCAGCTGAGCGCCGATAAGGACGCATTGGACGCGCTGCGGGCAGTATTCCCGGCAGGCACGCTGAGCGGAGCGCCGAAAATTCGCGCCTGCGAGATTATCGACGAGCTGGAGCCGGAGCGTCGCGGTATTTACGGCGGTGGCATGGGGTATCTCGATTTTGGCGGTAACATGGATATCTGTATTACCATTCGCACTATGGTCAAGAAGAACGACAGAGTTTATATTCAGGCCGGCGGCGGTATCGTTGCGGATTCCGTGTTGGATAATGAATTTCAGGAAACCGTAAATAAGGCAGGAGCCTGCATGACGGCGCTGCGTATGACGGCAGAGGAGGAGTAAGCAATGATTTTGATTATAGATAACTACGACAGCTTCACTTTTAATCTGTATCAGCTGATTGGCGAAATCAATCCTGATATCAAGGTTGTGCGCAATGATAAGCTGACGATTGAGGATATCAGAGCTATGCAGCCGGATCACATTATTATTTCACCCGGTCCCGGTAATCCTAAGCAGGCAGGTATTTGTCTGGAGGTTATCCGTCAGCTTGCCGGTGAGTTCCAGATTTTAGGCGTCTGCCTAGGGCATCAGGCAATTGGTGAAGCCTTTGGCGGCAATGTGGTGCATGCGCCTGAGATTGTACACGGTAAGGCGGATAAGGTGTATCTGGAGGCTGCAAGCCCCATCTTTAAGAATATGCCGGATTGCTTTGAGGCGGCGCGCTATCATTCGCTGATTGTGGAGCCGGAAAGCTTGCCGGAATGCCTGGAGGTTACGGCGAAAACGGCGAAGGATGAGATTATGGCGCTGCAGCATAAAACTCTGCCGGTGTATGGCGTGCAGTTCCATCCGGAGTCGATTATGACGCCGCAGGGACGGACGATTTTAAAAAACTTTTTGAGCCTGTAAAGTAAAACGCAGAATGTACTGAGAAGATGAGTACATTCTGCGTTGTTTTATTATATGAAATGAGTGTTACTGATTTGCAATCAAGACCATGTTAAACAAAAAAAGAAGCAGCAACCACTAAACGTCATGCTGATGAAATCAGCCCTCAGTATACGTCCAAAACCGGTAGTGGTAATACTGCTTCTATAAATGATACTGTATCATCAAACAATCATGAAGTCAAGCATTCCGTCGCTACCAAACACAAAATTGCTAACGCCTTTGACGATACACCCACATTACTGTATTTCATAAAACCCCCCCAACTTTGGATGTCCAGAATTGGGGGGGTACCTATCAAAACAGTCCTCTTTTTAAAGCCTATTTATTTCAAAAATATATTCATCATGGTTCCGCCAACAATCACAAAAGCTAAGGCAACAAAGATATACAGGAAAATTACAATGACTATCAATTTTACAATAAGGTATATGTTGTGAATAAATTCTTTCACAATAATTTCTCCTTTTCTTTTGTTGTTATCTATATTATAGCATAATTTATTTAAAGGAGCATATTATGTCTGGAAAATTAAAAGAGCTTTATGTGAAAAGAAATCAAAATCAATATCAACCAGCAAGCGACAGTTGGGAAGCAAGAGCGTCAGAACTGAACAATATGTCTGTAGGTGCAATGCAGCAGGAGGAAACCGTTGGCAATGGCGCACTTGGCTAGCTCAAAGATAGCGCAGACGCTCCCAGAACATCGGAAATCAAGAAATTGTCGCACGCTTTAAACTTGGACAGTATTATGACAAGTACGGCGCACGTGGCGCGGCTATTGCATGGTATGGTGGCGAGGGCGCAGGCAACGGCGTTTCACGTATTCCTATTATTGAGTTTGATAATCAGCATCGCGGCAGATTTTATCGTCAGAGCAATAACTCCACGTGGTATGCTAAGTATTTCAAAGAGCATAAGAAAAAGCCTACACAGAAGGCTATGTATGATATTGCAGAGGAAGTTGCTTTTGGTGAAAATGCTGATGTAGGTTATTATGCCGGTGCCGGAGCTGAAGAGCTTGAAGCGATTGTCGCAGAAAACCACGCACAACTTGACCCGATTAACGATTATATCCAAACATACGAAACTTTAGAGCTTAGACTAAAGGAGAACCCCAACTATGGCAAAGAGCAAGCAGAACGCATTAACAAAGCTGAGGAAAAACGTAGAGCAGCAAAACGCAACGCTGGGACAACTGAAAGTGCCGAAAGCATCAAGACTGAAGCGAAACAGCCTGCCGAATCTAATCAAGATGAAGTAAATAAAAAAGCCGTTAGCAAAAATGCTAGCGGCATTGATAAAGCGAAAGTTCAAGAAGTGCTTGAAGCTATTAGTGATACAGAAGTATTCGACGGTCTTGCAGAACCTACGAATATTAACAAAATGATTGTAGGCAAAAGCAAAGAAGAGTTGTATAAAATTGCCATTGATAATATCAAAAGCAAGTTAGGTAAAATTTTTACCGACCCGCTAGGCAATAAAATTTATTTTGCGCCCGGAAACACTGAAAGTATCGAAGATTACGCACTGCATTTAATTGCAGGAATGGGCAAACTGGTTGAAGATATTAGAGTGCAACGCGTTCTAGGAGTTCTTCTGTCGGATAAAACCATTCAAAAGCCTTGGGCTATCATTAGACAAGCTAACGGACGCAAGATGTATTTATCTGTTTATCGTGGCGCAAACAGTATGACTAACGGGCTGATTATCGGTGTAGAGGAAGGACAGGACGGCAGAGTAGTTACATCTATGCTGACTGCCAACAAAAAAGGCGACAAAAAAGCCGCTCTACGTGAATTTAAGAAACACGTAAGCGGTGCTGATGAAGTCTTATATATTTGGGAGGGACTGACCGGGCATTCGCGCCCCTCGTCCGACCAACAGGCTTCTACGGCTAATGCCAGCCTAGACCCGTCCGGTAACCAAAGTATAGCACAACCAGCGGAGAATGTCAAAAAACTAAACTTACCAAAAGGCACTATTGTTGATGTATCAATCGTAGGCGATAACTCTAATATCATTCAAGTCAAGTTTAACGGCGAACAGGGCAAAGGTAAGAAGGCCTCACGTTTTCAAGATATAGTAAAACGACGCAAAAACGCGATGAGTTTGCTGATATGTCGCGTGATGAGCTGTTGGGGTTAGCCGGCGAATAAAAAGTCCGCTCAGGCGTGAGCGGACAAAATGAAAAATATAAATTATTAGTCATCTTTAAAAATATCCTCGTATGTTTCATACAGAAATTGTATAGTTACAAAAGGAAATATTAGAACTGCGCCGAAGCCAATTAAAGCAGCAATAATGTCAATCATGGTAATCACCATCCTTTTTATCAACTCTGCGATAATATGTAGATATTGTGCCATCTGGATTGACTCGGGTGAATTTTTGTAATTTAGGAATGCTTTTCTTGTAATTAATATGCATTTCTATCATTGCATATATTGCAATGAAAATCAAGAATAATATTCCTGATACTATACCGAAGAAATAAATCATAAAAATCACCTCTAAATACATTATATACTTTTCACGAAAGGGATTCAAGGCTGATGAAAGAATTCAAATATGGCTTTAAGTTGGCCGCAGTTCTAGTAGTGTTGTGTTGTATATAGCTCTTTAAAATAATAGTTTATATTTGGGGGCAACGCTGGGGCCAACGCGCCTAAAAAATAGCCAAAAATAGGGCAAAAAACAGCAAAAATCAACAACTTAAAAGCGCGATTTTTACACACAAAAAAACCCGCAACCTGCATGGTTGCGGGGTTTCTTTCATGGTGATCCAGGAGGGATTCGAACCCCCGACCCACGGCTTAGAAGGCCGTTGCTCTATCCAACTGAGCTACTGAACCATATTAACTTGGAGCGGGCGATGGGAATCGAACCCACAACATCAGCTTGGAAGGCTGAGGTTTTACCACTAAACTACACCCGCATGGTCGGAGTGGCAGGATTCGAACCTGCGACACCCTGCTCCCAAGGCAGGTGCGCTACCAAACTGCGCTACACCCCGAATACAAAAGGTATTATACTATTTAATTAAACAGATGTCAAGAGAAAATATATACTTTGTTAATCATAAAGCAGAAGAAAAATATTTGAAATCATATTTTCCTTCTGCTTTACAGATTGCTTATTTCAGCAGTTCTTCCTTAAGCTCGTAATATTCGCGCGAGAAATAGGGCGTAAGCTGTGCTTCGCGGTGGTCATAGCCAAAGGCGCGTTTGGTGAGCGACAAAACCGGCGGTGCCTGAATGCGTTTGGCAACAGCAAAGCCGGCGAACAGCTTCCACCAGCGCTCCAAATCGGCAATCAGTGCAACAGCATCGGGGCAGGCTTCGTTAATCGCTTCCTGCGTACAGCCAAGCTCTGCGGCCAGCGTGCCTGCCTTGTACCAGCGCAGGATGTCTGCCGGTGTAGTCTTGTGCCAGTTTTCGATGAAGGCGCGCAGCAGATAATCGTGATAAGCGTAAACCAGCGGGTCACCGCCGTTGCCTACTGTCTGCGCATCCGAAAGCTCGGCGCTGGGGCGGATATTGAAGATAGCTTCGGGGATTACCTCACGTTTGTAAATTACTTCGTTCAGATAGCGTCCCAAAGCATATACCTGATGCTTCCAAAGGTCACCAATCATGGCCATGGCACCGCAGATATCGCCGTAGAAGGTGGCGTAGCCAATGGCCAGCTCTGCTTTGTTGGAGTTACAGCTGAAGGCGCCGCCGAAGGCTGCTGACGCAGCGGCAATGACGCGTGCGCCACGGTCGCGGGCCTGGATATTTTCTTTAATCAGTCCGCTGAGCTGCAGGTTGAAGCTGCTGCCGTCTGCTAGATGGGTGATAGGAGTTTCTTCCAGTTGCTTGACTGTCAACTCATAGCTTTCGCTGATGGGCATTACGGCATAGTTTGCGGCCAGTGCCTGCGCCAGCTGCTGTGCGCTGTTGCGCGTGGCAGCGGAGTTGAAGCGTGAAGGCAGGTTGAGCAGCAGGATATTTTCCGGTCCCAGGATATCTGCATACATAACGGCGGTTACGGCGCTGTCGATGCCGCCGGAAAGACCGATGGTCATACGTTTGATGCCGCATTGCTGCAAAAATCTGGCGGTGCCGTAGCGCAGAGCGCGATACACGGATTCCGGTTCCTGGGGCAGCTCTGCCGGCGGACAGCTGGGAATGATGCGGTTCGCTTCTGTATCCCAGGTGAATTCTAAAAAGGTATCGGCATACATGGGCGCAGAGGTTACCAGACTGCCGTCACCGTTGTAGGCGGAGCTGCAGCCGTCGTAGGTGAAGATATTCTTGCCGTTGTTCTGAATGCCGACGTTATTGCAGTAGATAAGCGGAATGCCTGCGGTGCGTGCCTGTGCACTGAAGAGGCGGTTGCGCTTACGGTTTTTACCCAGCGTGTAGGGGGAGCAGGAAAGGTTGCATAAAAGCTGTGCTCCGTTGGCTGCCAACGTTTGTGGTACGTTAAGGTGATAGTTTTCCGTCCAGCCGTCCTCGCACAGCATGACGCCGATGCGCAGGTTGGTGCCTCGGATGACGATTTCCAAAGGCTGCAGTGCTTTGCTGACGCTTGCACCTTCTTCGGCGCAGAGCTTCTGCAGGCTGTAAAAATGACGGCAGTCGTCAAATTCGCGGTAGTTGGGCAGCGATGTCTTGATGAAGAAGCTGCGTCCCTGATAACCACCGAGCAGCTTACCGTTTTGGCAGGCAAAGGCGGCGTTGTATTTGCGCACGCGTCCGTCCTCGTTGAGCTTGCCTGGTTCGGTGGCAACGCTGCCGAAGATAACGCAGATATTTTCGGTGGCAGCGACGATCTTTTCGGCATAATAGGCGCAGTCATCCAAAAAGGTCTGCTGCTCCCAAATGTCGCCGATAAGATAACCCGGCAGTGCCATTTCGGGTAGAAGCAGGATATCGGCCTCAAGGCTGCGTACTTTTTCAATAGCGTTAATGATTTTCTTATAGTTTACATCAGGACGGCCGGGAGTAATTTCCAGCTGTCCGCAGATAATTTTCAGCTTCAATTTATTGTCCTCACAATTTTATTTGCATTTTACATTACTATAGTGCTATTATAACAGAGATGAAGTAATTTCTCTAGCTTAGAGGGGGTTTTTCCTGATGAAACATAACAAAAAAACTAATGCAGCCCGCCGTCTGGACGAGCTGAAGATAGAATACCATATTATGGAATATCCGGTGGACGAGGAGCATTTGGATGCTGTGCATGTTGCCGCAGAGGTTGGCATGCCTGCATCACAGGTATTCAAAACACTGGTAGTACGCGGTGACAAGAACGGCATTATGTTTGCCGTGATTCCCGGTGACGGCGAGCTTGATTTAAAGGCGTTGGCCAGAGCCAGCGGCAACAAGCGTGCCGAGCTGGTACATCTGAAGGAGGTACTGCCGCTCACAGGCTATATCCGCGGCGGCTGTTCACCCTTGGGTGCTAAAAAGAACTACCCTGTATATATGGATGAAACCAGCAATAACTGGCCGGAGATTGCAATCAGCGCCGGTCAGCGCGGTATGCAGATTATTGCAGCGCCTGCTGATTTGCAGCGTGCTACGGCTGCAACGGTGGCACCGCTGATTTTTGCAGAGTAACTCTTGTTCCTTCCTATAAAATATGCTATTATAGTCTTGATAACCTATTTGCACAATTGTGTTTGAAAGAAATACGACTGTGCTGGCCTGAAGGCGTATTATTAACGCTGACGGCAGTATGACGTCAAAATTTAAAGAAGAAAGTAGGTTGAATATATGTTATATGTTAGTACAAGAGGGAAAACTGATTTGTTTTCCGCTGCACACGCGATAACCCGTGGCTTGGCAGCGGATGGAGGATTGTTTGTACCGCAGAATATTCCTGCGATGCGTATGGTTGATATAAAGGCGATGGAGCGCAAGCCTTATACGGAGCGTGCTGTTGATGTTCTGCTGCAGTATCTTACTGATTTCAGCGAGGACGAGCTGCGCGAATGTGTAAATGCTGCCTATGCGCCGGAAAAATTCGGTGATAATCCTGTGCCTTTGGTACAGGTAAATGATAACACCGGTGTGCTGGAGCTGTGGCATGGCCCGACGTCTGCTTTTAAGGATATGGCACTGCAGCTTTTGCCGCATCTTTTGACACGTTCGATGCAAAAGACCGGTGAAACGAATAAGGTTGTTATTCTGGTTGCTACCTCCGGTGATACTGGCAAGGCTGCTTTGGAAGGCTTTGCTGATGTTCCGGGTACGCAGATTATCGTTTTCTACCCCAGCGAGGGTGTGAGTGATATCCAAAAGCAGCAGATGATTACCCAGGCAGGCAAAAATGTTAAGGTTTTTGGTATTGAGGGTAATTTTGATGATGCTCAGCGCGGTGTGAAGGAAATTTTCGGTAATACTGCGCTCAGTGATGAGCTGGCGAAAAAGGGCTACACCTTCTCTTCTGCCAATTCTATTAACTGGGGCCGTCTGGTGCCGCAGATTGTTTACTACTTCAGCGCTTATGTAGATGCTGTTAAGGCAGGTAAGATTACTGCCGGTGACCCGATTAATTTTGTTGTTCCTACCGGCAACTTCGGTGATATCCTGGCAGGCTATTATGCTAAGCTGATGGGCTTGCCGATTGACAGACTGCTGTGTGCATCCAACAGCAATAACGTGCTGACTGATTTTATCAATACCGGTGTTTATGACAGACGCCGTGAGTTCTTTAAGACTGTTTCTCCTTCTATGGATATTCTTGTTTCCAGTAATCTGGAGCGCCTGCTTTACAGCGTGACGGAGCATGATGCTGCGCGTGTGGCAGATTATATGAAGCGTTTGAATACCGAAGGTCATTATGAGATTGACAGCGATGATCTGAAGCAGATTCAAAGCCAGTTCTTCGGTGCCTGGGTTGATGAGCTGGAAACGAAGGAGGCTATCGGCCGTATCTATAATGATCATCATTATCTGATGGATACGCATACTGCCGTTGCTTGGCGTGCGATGGAAAAATATCGCTTCCTGACCAGTGATGAAACCTATACCGTGGTGCTGTCTACCGCAAGTCCGTATAAGTTTGCCGACAGCGTGCTGGCTGCGCTTGATGATGCTCAGCCGCAGAGCAGCAATCCTTTTGAACTGCTGCAGAAGCTGCATGCCGATACCGGTACGGAGATTCCGCCGCGTATGCTGGCATTGGAGAATTTGCCTGTGCTGCATTCCGAGGTCATTCCTGCGGACAAGATGGAACTGGCGGTTGTGAAGAATCTGGTGTAATTGTGGCTTGATGCGGAGAGTACTTGCGTTGCGGGTATGTTTTCGCTATAATATAACCGAAATTTAATATTTATATATGCAAGACTTAGTCTGCCGGGCGGCGGACTAAGTCTTTGTCATAAAAGGAGGTATAAAGTGGACTCCAGGAGTGTACTTGAACAGGTTCGCAGCGGCAAGTTGTCGGTGGCTGAGGCGGAGCGCTATTTTAATCGCAAGGCGTACGAGAATTTGAATTATGCGCGTCTTGATACTTCGCGTGAGCAGCGCACGGGCTTTGCGGAGGTGGTTTACTGTAGCGGTAAGCCTGATGCGTATCTGCCGGAGATTTATAAGCGTCTTTTGGTGGAGCAGGGTGAGGTGTTCGGCACGCGGGCAACGCCGGAGCAGTATGAGCTGGTGCGGCAGCAGCTGCCTGATATTGTTTATGACCCGGTGGCGCGGACGCTGAAGCAGGAGCGCCCGGATAAGGAGCGCTGCGGCTGCGTTGTTGTGTGTACTGCGGGTACTGCCGATATTCCCGTTGCGGAGGAGGCGGCGCAGACGGCGGAGTTTTTCGGGACGCATGTGGAGAGGCTTTACGATGTTGGCGTGAGCGGGATTCACCGTCTTTTGGATAAGGTTGATTTGCTGCAGCAAGCAAATTGTGTAGTGACGGCTGCAGGTATGGAGGGTGCGCTGGCGAGTGTTATTGGCGGCCTTGTGCGTAATCCGGTGATTGCGGTGCCGACTTCTGTCGGATATGGTGCGAGCTTTCATGGGCTGAGTGCGCTGCTGACGATGATTAATTCCTGCGCTAACTGCGTTTCTGTTGTGAATATTGATAATGGCTATGGTGCGGGGATTATTGCGACGCAGATTAACAGGTTGGCGTGCAAGTGAGATCCAACCCTTCCGTCTGCTCGCAAAGCTCGCATCCACCTCCCCTTTCAGGGGAGATATAAACTTTTATATGCTCCCTGCAAGGGAGCTGGCATCGCCGCAGGCGATGACTGAGGGTTGTCTTTAAATTTTTTTGAGGTAATAATATGTCAAAAGATACAGATTTAGAAATACAGGCGGAAGGCAGGTTTGCTGTGCTGCAGCAGGAGCTGTGGCGCTTGGGCAGTGTGCTGGTTGCGTTCAGCGGTGGCGTTGATTCGACGTTTTTGCTGCAGGCGGCTCATTTGACTTTGGGCGATAAGGCGCTTGCGGTGACGGCGCGTTCCGGCGTTGTGCCGCAGCGTGATATAGCAGAGGCAGAGGAGTTCTGTCGGAAGCAGGGAATCCGTCATCTTTACTTTGATTTTGATGAGCTGCAGGTGCCGGGGTTTGCCGAAAATCCGCCGGATCGTTGCTATATCTGCAAAAAAACGCTGTTCAGTAATTTCTTGCGCATTGCACAGGAAAACGGTGCTGTGCTTTGCGAAGGCTCGAATATGGATGATTTGGGCGATTACCGCCCCGGTCTGAGGGCTTTGGCGGAGCTGAAGGTGCAGAGCCCACTGCGCACTGCAGAGCTGACGAAGGAGGAAATCCGCCTGCTGTCGCATAAGCTGCAGCTGCCGACTTGGGATAAGCCTTCCTTTGCTTGTCTTGCTTCGCGCTTTGTTTACGGTGAGCGTATTACAGCGGAGAAGCTGGCGGCGGTGGATAAGGCGGAGCAGCTTTTGTGGGAGCTGGGCTTTAAGCAGTTCCGTGTGCGTGTGCATAGCAGTTTGGCGCGCGTTGAGCTGTTGCCCGAGCAGCTGGAGCTGGCAGTGGCGGAGTCGATGCGCAGTACGATTTACAAAGGATTGAAGGCTGCAGGCTTTGCTTATGTGGCACTTGATTTGCAGGGCTATCGTACAGGCAGCATGAATGAAACTTTAAAGCAGGATTAATTTGTACTTATAGCGAATTTTAGCATTAGCCTGCTACGAGTATGCAGGCTCCAGATTAGGAGGAAGATTTATGAAAAGCTTATATTTGGAATGTAATGCCGGTATCAGCGGCGATATGCTGGTAGCAGCACTTTTGGATTTAGGCGCGGATAAGGAGGCGCTGGATAAGGCTCTGCAGAGTATTCCTGCGAAGGGCTTTGAGTATAAAATCAGCAGAGTGTCTAAAGCAGGCGTTGACTGCTGCGATTTTGATGTTATTCTGGACGAGGAGCATGCTAACCATGACCACGATATGGCCTTTTTGCATGGCAACGGCGATGCTGTAGTGCATAGCCATGAGCATGAACATCATCATGAGCACGACCATGACCATGAGCATAGCCACGAGCAAGAGCATCATCATGAGCATGACCATGAGCATTGCCACGAGCATGAACATGATCATAGCCATGTACCGCACGAGCATCATCATCACCATGAGCATCGCGGCCTGCAGGAGGTTATTGCGATTATTGATGCTACGGATATGAGCGCAGCCGCTAAGGCGTTGGCGTTGAAAATTTTTGATATTATTGCCGAGGCCGAGGCGAAAGCACATGCTGTAGAGAAGAATGCAGTGCATTTCCACGAGGTGGGCGCGATTGATTCCATCGTGGATATCGTGGCGATTGCTGTATGCGCCGACAGCCTGGGCGTGGAAAGCGTAATTGTGCCGGAGCTTTGCGAGGGACGCGGTACTGTGCGTTGCCAGCATGGCGTGCTGCCGGTGCCTGTTCCGGCGACGGCAAATATTATGCAGCGTTTTGGCTTTAATGTACGCTTGCTGCCGGTGCAGGGCGAGTTCGTTACTCCGACCGGTGCTGCTGCCGCTGCTGCGCTGATGACTACGGACGAGCTGCCGCAGAGCTTTAAGATTCTGGCTATCGGTTTGGGCGCAGGCAAGCGTCAGTATGAACGTCCCAGCATTTTGCGTGCGCTGCTGATTGAGGACGAGGCGCAAAAAAAAACTCTGTAAATAGCAATGGTTTGCAGACAGACTGTATCTGCAAGCTGGAGACTGACATTGATGACTGCAGCGGCGAGCTTTTGGGTTACACGCTGGAGCGACTGCTGGATGCAGGTGCACTTGATGCACATTATCAGCCGGTGTTTATGAAGAAGAGCCGTCCGGCGTGGGAGCTTACTGTTATCTGCCGCGAGGAGGACAGAGAGAAGCTGGAGCAGGTGATTTTTGCGGAAACGACAACCATCGGCATCCGTCGTGCGCGTCTGGAGCGCACTGTTCTGCCGCGTCGCAGGGATGTGGTGCACACTGCTTACGGTGATGTGGCGGTGAAGTGCTGCCAGCTGGACAGCGGCGAACGCTGTTATGTGGAATATGACAGCGCTGCCAAACTGGCGCAGGAGCAGGGAGTGCCGCTGCAGGATATCTATCTGGCGGCACAGCTGGCGCAAAAAAACATAAATTAGCCACAAAAGTGTGGTATAATATCTCCATAATACGTCAGAGAATGGAGAAAAAATGACTAATGTTTTCGATTTGATAGAAGAATTTTATACACAGGATGAAGAATGGAATTCGGTACTGCAGCAAGCCTGTGCTGAGGATTTCCTGCGTTATAAAACATGGCAGGGAGCCAAGGACGGCGAGCTGGTCAAGATTTGGGATTATATTACGATTCTTTGTATTTACCTTGGCAATTCCGAGAATTTTCTCGGTGATATGTCGCGTGAGGATTTTATTGACTGCGTAGGCTGGTGCTGCCGCAATGTTTCCGGCTTCCCGGCAACGGAGAGCAACATCGCACATTTCCTGGATGTTATGCAGGAGTTTTATGCATATATGAAAAAGAAACGCATTATTACCCGTGATAATGCGCCTGCCGAAGCCAGAGCCAAGCTGCTGGTTGACGGAAAACTGCAGATTGTCGGCAGGGACGGCAGCTTTTTACCCGGGCATGATCGCTATAATCTGTATTCCACGCCGGATTTGCCGACGAAGGTGTATCTGAATATCGGCGAGAGAATGCAGAATCTGCTGGATGATGTGCAAAGCTACTATACGCAGAAGCAGTTCCGTCGCGATTTGGAACGGGCCGATTTTCTCTTCGGCGGTATTTTCCAGAACGGTACAGTTCAGGAAAAGCCGGGTACGGAGGAATATTCACAGACCTTCTGGGATTATTTTCTCTTTGACTATCGCCTGCTTGAAGATGACAAAACGCCGCTGCAGCATTACCGTGATGTAATCTGCCGCGATGCTTCCGAGATGGATACCTCCGTTGATATTTTGAATGAGCTGATTAAGGCAAAGCTGGTTCTCTTTGATGTGCAAAGACGCACGGAGGAGGGGATGTATGTCTGCAGAAATATTTTCACCAATGAAAAATATACACTGATGCTGCCGGTAGAAGATAATATTGACACAGAAGGCTATATTTTCATGGGCCATATTTTTTATGAAAATACCATGGTAATGAACTTTCTGCGCGGACTGGTGATGTCGCAAACCTCGCGTAAGCGTTTTTTCGAGGTTGTCAGTGCGGCGAAGGATTGGTTTGCCGTGCGCCAAAGCGGCGAAATGAGCTGGGAGGAGTTCATCAACCGTAATCCGATGTTCGTACGCCATGTTTCTGTTTTGTATGCCATCTATGTGCGTATGGAGGGCTTTAATTTCAGTACGCAGATAAGTGATTATCAGCCGGCGGCGCTGCTTGAGGACAAGACCTCGGCAATGCTGGAATGTCTTAGAGGAACAGGCCTTTTTTCTGCTTATGATATACAGCTGATGCGTACCATGTGGAGCGATTTTATGCATAGTAGCAATGCTCGGCCTGATAATACAGACGCTGATTTTGAGCATTGGACGGCAGCGGTTATGTACTGCTTTGTTAAGCTGAATGATGTTTATACCTTTACGGAAAAGCAGGTTTTTGCTATGTGCCGTGCTACCGACCATGCAAAGCTGAAGCAGATGATAGATATGCTAAATGAAACCTTGCAGCTGGAGGCGCATGACCCGCGTTACGTTAATGAAGAGGGTTTGTTGCTGATGCTGCTGCAGTGAGAGGAGGCACCAGAATATGAAGTGTGATTTTTGCGGCCGTGAGGTTGCTCCGGGGACAGTGGAATGTCCGTACTGCCATTATCAGTTCAAGATAGATGCGCAGGTGCTCAGTCCGGAGGAGCGCGATACCTTTGAGGGCGTGACGATAGACGAGAGTGCAGGCACAGAGGAAAACAAAAGTGCTAGGGAAGGCGCTGTATATGACAGTGGTACTGATGCTTACAATGAAAGACAACAGCAGGTGCCGCCGAATATTAAGGTGCATACCTTTGGCTGCGGCAGCGGCATTCTGATTACCTTTCTGATTTTGTGCGGCATTGTGGCAGTTATCTTCTTTTTGCTGCCGACGTTTATTGTCTTTGCTGCTGTGGGCGCAATTGTTTTGTTTATCATGCGCCTTTTTATGGGCTTTTAAAGGATTAAAAAATGTATTTCCGACGGCCGGCAGTGTTGCCTTGGGCAGAGCTGCCGGCTGTTTTCGTCTGTTGTAGAAATTTTTTCAAAAAAATTTTAAAAAGCCGTAAAAATATAGAGGATTTTTCTGATTGACGGCGAATAATATGCAGATACACAATGTGTGAAAAGAATAGGAGGCATAAGATATGCATAGTTACAGCATGGATCTTGGCGGCAGAACTCTTACTATTGAAGCCGGCAAGATTGCAAAACAAGCTAATGGCGCTGTATTAGTTCGTTATGGCGATACCGCCGTAGTAGTTGCCGTTACCGGCACCAAAACCCCGCGTGAGGGTGTAGACTTCTTCCCTTTGACTGTTGATTTTGAAGAAAAAATGTACGCCGTAGGTAAAATCCCCGGTGGCTTTATTAAACGCGAAGGCCGTCCGTCTGAGCAGGCTATCCTGACCAGCCGTCTGATTGACCGCCCGATTCGCCCGATGTTCCCGGAAGGCTACCACAACGATGTACAAATCGTTGCTACCGCTGTTTCCGTTGATCCCGACAATGCTCCGGATATGCCCGCTATGATCGGTGCATCCTGCGCTTTGTCTATTTCTGATATTCCGTTCGAAGGTCCTATCGCCGGTGTGCGCGTAGGCCTGATTGATGGCGAATTCATCATCAACCCGACTGTTGAACAGGCTAAAATCAGTCAACTGAACCTGGCTGTTGCCGGCACCAAAGACGCTATCCTGATGGTAGAAGCAGGTGCTAACGAAGTTTCCGAAGAAACCATGCTGGACGCTATCTGGTTCGGTCATGGTGTAATCAAACAACTCGTTGAGTTCCAGGAGAAAATCGTTGCTGAAATCGGCAAAGAGAAAATGGAAGTTCCGTTCTACGCTCCGCCTGAAGAAATGGCTGCGGAAATCGAAGAATATGGTGCTCAAAAACTCAAAGATGCTCTGATGGATGCTAACAAGCTGGAGCGCGAAGAAAACGTTGCTAAGGTTAAAGCTGAAATCGCTGAAGTATTCCTGGAGAAATATCCTGATAATGCTAAAGACGTTGCTTACATCACCCAAAAGCTGGTTAAGAAAATCGTTCGCCGCACTATCTCTGTAGATAAGATTCGTCCTGACGGCCGTCAATTAGACGAAGTACGTCCGGTAAGCTGCGAGGTTGGCCTGCTGGCTCGTCCGCATGGCAGTTCTTTGTTCACCCGTGGTCAGACTCAGATTTTGAACGTTCTGGCTCTGGCTCCGTTGCGTGAAGCACAGATTCTTGATGGCCTCGGCGCTGAGGAAACCAAGCGTTATATCCATCACTACAACTTCCCGCCGTACAGCGTAGGCGAAACCAAACCTCTGCGCAGCCCTGGCCGCCGCGAAATCGGTCACGGTGCTCTGGCTGAGCGCGCTCTGCGTCCGGTTATTCCTTCCGAAGAGGAGTTCCCGTATGCAATCCGTCTGGTATCCGAGGTTCTGGAATCCAACGGTTCCTCCTCCATGGGCTCTGTTTGCGCAAGCACCCTGTCCCTGATGGATGCAGGCGTTCCTATTAAGGCTCCTGTTGCCGGCGTTGCTATGGGCCTTGTTAAGGATGGCGAATACTTCACTATTCTGACTGATATCCAAGGTCTGGAGGATGCTCTGGGCGATATGGACTTCAAGGTTGCAGGTACCGAAAAAGGTATTACTGCTATCCAGATGGATATTAAGATTGACGGTATCAACAAGGATATCTTCACCCAGGCTCTGGCACAGGCTAAACGCGGCCGTGAGTTCATCATGGGCAAAATGATGGAATGCATCAGCGAACCGCGCAAAGAGCTGTCCAAGTATGCTCCGAAGATTACTACTATCCATGTAGATCCTGATAAGATTGCTAAGGTTATCGGACCTGGCGGCAAGATGATCAAGAAGATTGTTGACGAAACCGGCGCTAAGATTGATATCGATGATACCGGTCGCGTATTTATCGCTGCTGTTAACACCGAGGCTGCTAATAAGGCTATCGAGATGATCGAAGGCATTACTGCCGAAGCTGAGGTTGGCAAGGTTTATACCGGTAAGGTTACCCGTCTGATGAACTTTGGTGCTTTCGTTGAGATTCTGCCGGGCAAGGAAGGTCTGGTGCATATTTCCCAGCTGTCTACCGAGCATGTAGATAAGGTTGAGGATGTTGTAAGTGTTGGCGATGAAATTGTTGTTAAGGTTACCGAAATCGACAACAAGGGCCGCATTAACCTGTCCCGCAAGGCTGTTCTGATGAAGAGCGTACAAAAATAATTTGTGAATTTAAAAGAGCTGTCGCATTTGTGACAGCTCTTTTTTGTAGATTGGAGGAGTGAGTTACTAATGAAAACACGTGGTTTTGAAAAGGTTGCCAGGTATATGGATGTTGAGTTCCCGATGCCGGAGCGCAAGACACAGTTCAGCGCCGGTTATGACATCAGCGCTGCCGAAGAGGTTGTACTGGAGCCGGGTAAGCTGGTGCTGGTGCCTACAGGTGTGAAGGCTTATATGCAGACAGGCGAGTTCTTGGGCCTGCATATCCGCAGCAGCATGGCGGTAAAGAAGCATCTGATGCTGGTGAATAATGTCGGTATTATTGATGCCGATTATTATAATAATGCTGATAACGAAGGTCACATTATGGTGGCTTTGATGAATATGGGTACCGAGGCTGTTACGATTCCGCAGGGCGAGCGCATTGCCCAAGGTATTTTTTACAATTACCTGACGGTGGATGATGATGATAAGGTAGCCAAAGCAGTCCGTGGCGGCGGCTTCGGCAGCACGGGAAAATAATAATACCATATCATTACCTTCGCTTAGGAATTCAGTTAAAAGTGTAAATAGTTTACAATTTTAACGAAAAAGTGTAGACAATATAGGGAAATATGATATAATTAGTTTAGATAATTTTGGAAAAATGGAGGTTTTCTCGATGCAGAAAATTGATCAGGCATGTGTAAACACTCTTCGCTTTTTGGCAGCAGACCAGGTAGAAAAGGCTAAATCCGGCCATCCTGGCTTCCCTCTGGGTACCGCTCCTTTGATGTACACCATTTGGGACCGCTTTATGAATTATAACCCGGCTGACCCGCAATGGTTCAACCGCGACCGTTTCATCCTTTCTCCGGGTCATGGCAGCGCTTTGCTGTATGCAATGCTGCACCTGGCAGGCTATGACCTGTCCCTGGATGAGCTGAAAAACTTCCGTCAATGGGGCAGCAAGACTCCGGGCCATCCGGAATTCGGCTTGACTCCTGGCGTTGACGTTTCTACCGGTCCTCTGGGCCACGGCTTTGCTATGGGCGTTGGCTTTGCTATTGCCGAAGCTATGCTGGGTGCAAAGTACAACAAACCCGATTTCCCGGTTGTTGATCACTATACCTTTGGTCTGACCTCTGACGGCGACCTGATGGAGGGCGTTTCCTGCGAGGCTGCTTCTCTGGCAGGTACCCTTGGCTTGGGCAAACTGATTTACTTATATGATGACAACAAAATTACTATCGAAGGCAGCACCGATATTGCCTTCACTGAGGATGTTGAAGCTCGCTTCAAGGCTTATGGCTGGCAGGTTCTGCGCGTAGAAAGCAGCGAGGATGTTGACGCTATGCAGGCAGCTATCGAAGAAGCTAAGGCTGATACTATGCATCCTTCTCTGATTATTGTACGCACTCACATCGGCTTCGGCAGTCCGAAACAGGACAGCCCGTCCTGCCATGGCGAGCCGCTGGGTGGTGAAGCATTGGCAGCTACCAAAGAAAAAGCCGGCTGGCCGCAGGAAATGTTCTATGTACCTGCTGAGGTTAAAGAACATTTTGCTGCTAAGCTGGATGGTTGCGCTGCAAATGAAGCTGCCTGGAATGCTTTGATGGATGACTATAAGATGGTATATCCTGAGCTGGCTAAAGAACTGGAAGACCGCATTGCCGGCAACTCCATGGTTAACCTGACTGCTCTGGAAGCAATCTTCAAGGATACCGTTAAAAACGCTACCCGCGAAGCAAGCGGTGATATTATCCAAGTTCTGGCTGCACAGCTGCCTGAGCTGGTTGGCGGCAGTGCTGACCTTGGTCCTTCCAACAAAACTATCATGAAAACCGGCGGTTACTTCTCCAAGCTGGACAGAACCGGTCGTAACATTCACTTTGGTGTTCGTGAACACGCTATGGGTACTGTTCTGAACGGCATTTCCCTGCATGGCGGTTTCATTCCCTTTGGTGGTACCTTCCTGGTATTCGCTGACTTCCTGCGTCCGACTATTCGTATGGCAGCACTCATGGGCATTCAGTCTGTATTCGTACTGACTCACGACAGCATTGCACTGGGTGAAGACGGTCCTACTCATCAGCCGATTGAAACCACTATGGCTCTGCGCCTGATTCCGAACGTAAGCGTTATCCGTCCGGCTGACGCTCTGGAAACTGCTACCGCATGGCAACAGGCTTGCCTGAACAAGCATAAACCTACCTGCCTGCTGCTGAGCCGTCAAAAGCTGACTGTACTGCATGACTATGCAGCAACCATCCATGAAAACGCTCATAAGGGCGCTTATATACTGAGTCCGGCTAAGAACGAGGCTAAGGCTGTTCTGATCGGTACCGGCAGTGAAGTACATCTGGCACTGGCTGCACAAGCTAAGCTGGCAGAAGAGGGCATTGACGTTAGCGTTGTATCTATGCCTTGCTGGGATGCTTTTGATGCTCAAAGCGATGAGTACAAGGAAAGTGTTCTGCCTGCAGGCGTAACCAAGTTTGCTGTTGAAGCAGGCGTTCCTTACGGTTGGAGCCGTTACACCGGCACTGAAAAGAATGTTCTGGGCATTACCACCTTCGGCGCTTCCGCACCCGGCGATGTAATGATGGAAAAATACGGCTTTACTGTTGAAAACCTGGTTGCAAAGGTTAAAGCAGCGCTGTAATTATAAGTTTAAATTGAGCTTAGAGACCACTCTGCGGAGTGGTCTTTTTGTGTTGCATGTAAGGAGTTAGTTTCGCTGTTTGGCCTGCCTTGTTCAGATACAGCGATTGAAAAAACAGAATCTTATCATATACATTTTTAGCACTTATTTTTTATACATTTTATGCATACGGATTGTATAAAATGTGTTATAATAAGAAGATAATAATGTATAACTGTCTTCATTACGCTGTCGCGATTCTGCCGGCACGTAAGCGAGCAGGAGGTGCCGGATATGGAAGAAAAAAATATAAAGGACACTATCAGGGCCAAGGCTGCAGAAGCCGCTGAAGCTGCTGCCGAAGCAGCGGAAACACAGGACAAAGAAGAATATGGTGATATACGTATTGCCGACGAGGTTATCTGTATCGTTGCCAGCCTGGCGGCGCAGGAGGTGCCGGGAGTTGTCGGCATGAGCGGTGGCCTGACAGATGGCATTAACCGCTTCTTGGGCAAGGAGAACGCTTCTAAGGGAGTACATTTGCATTTTGAAGGCAAGACGGTAAATGCCAGTGTGTATATTGTTATTGAATACGGCTGCTGCATTCCGGAGATTGCTTTGGAGGTACAGGAAAAGGTTAAAGATGCTATTGAGGCGATGACAGGTTACGAGGTGCAGTTTGTCGATGTCAATGTCGAAGGCGTGGCCAAGAGGCGTGAAAGCGAGCTGGAAAAGGAAAGCTCATCTGATGTAGATATGGCGGAAATTTTGCAGGCGCAGGCTAAGCGTGCGGAAGCAACGGAGGCCAATTCCTTTGAGCAGCAGTTGGTTAATCTCCATGATAACCATGATTTTGAGTTGCCGCCGGAGGAAGACATGGATGAAAAGCATAGGAAGTTTTTAGAGGAGGATTAACTGTTATGGGTATTGCGGATAGAATTATCCTGACGCTGTATACGATATTGATGACGGTAGCTTCAGTGCTGACGCTGCTGTGCAGTCTTGGCGTTTTCTCTGATACCGGTATGGTAGCGTTTATCAGCCATATTCCGGGCAACTGGGTTTATGCTGTCGGCGGTGTGATTATGCTGCTGGTGAGCGTACGCCTGCTGATCACCGGCCTGGGACTGACGGGCGTAAGCTCGCTGAAGCTGAGTGACAGCGATAAGGGCAAGGTCCTTGTAGGCAAGGGCGCATTGGAGGATTATATTGCTGTTCTGTCGCAGGAAATATACGGCATCCATCATGTAAAGGTTATTGTGAAGCTGGAGGATCAATGCATTGATGTGCGCATTAATGCTTCGATTGAACCCGGCATAAATATTCCGGAAACCTCCGGTGAGATTAAGACCAACGTCCGTGAAACCATCAAAAAGGTTACCGGCATTGAGGTTAAGGAAATAGAGCTGTTCTTCAAACAGATTAAAGCAAAGGAAGAATAGGAGGCAGAAGCTATGTTTAACGATATTCTTAATGATATCTGGAATAATTATCGCGGCCGTCTGCTTTGCTCGGTGTTTGGCCTGTTTATCGGCGTGGTTGTACTGTGGCTGGGATTTTTCCAGGCACTGTTTCTGATGATCTGCATCGGCTTGGGCTTTTTTATCGGCAATAAGCTGGATAAGAAAGAGGATTTGCTGGAGTGGTTGGATAGGTTGTTGCCTCCCGGCTATCACAGATAACGGCGGTGGCGGCGAAAGATAAGGCACCATCTGCCTAATCTGAATCCATCATCATACAAGATATTTATTAAAATTTTTTATACAAGGAGAGTGTGCAAATGATTCGTAGACTTGCAAGAGAGGTTGCCTTACAGGCGTTATTCCAAATAGACTTTACCGGTAATGAGGTAGAACAGGCTGTTGACGCAGCTTTAGATGAGCACGAGGAGCTGCATCCGGAGGCTGCGGTAGACAAGGCTTTGGACCAGCATAAGGAGCTGGGGGCAGCAAGTGCCAGAAACTATGTTAAGAAGTATTCTATGGTGCTTGTTAACGGTGTTGTAGAAAACAAAGAAGCTATTGATGCGACTTTGAACAGCTGTGCAACCGACTGGACAGTAGAGCGTATGCCTGCTACCGACAGAAATATCCTGCGCGTAGCAGTTTTTGAAATGCGCCATGAAAAGCCTGCCCTGGCTGCAGGTGTTGCTATCAATGAGGCAGTGGAGATTGCCAAGGCTTATGGAACCGAAGAATCTCCGCGCTTTATTAACGGTGTTTTAGGTAAGTTGGCAAGAAAATGAGCCAAAAGGTTTATTTAGGCATTGATACCAGCTGTTATACTACCTCTGCCGCTCTTTTGTCGGAGGATGGCAGCCTGCTTGCCGAGGCCAGACAGATTTTAAGCGTTAAGCCGGGACGCTGCGGCCTGCAGCAGTCCGAGATGGTTTTTCAGCATACACGCAATCTGCCGCGTCTGGTGGAGGATGTCTTTGCCGACAAGGATTGTACTTTGGCGGCGATTGGAGTCAGCGGTTATCCGCGTCCGCTCGCGGACTCCTATATGCCGGCGTTTCTCGCAGGCATGAGCGTTGCCCGCAGTCTTGCTGCTGTCTATAAGGTGCCGCTAGAGGTAATCAGCCATCAGGAAAATCACTTGGAGGCTGGTCTTTGGTCGGCAGGCGGTCCGCAGGCGGAGCGTTTTTTGCTGCTGCATGCTAGCGGCGGTACTACCGATTTGCTGCTGTGCGAACGCCGTGAGGATAGCCGTTATAACCTGACGCAGGTTGGCGGCAGTCTGGATTTGCATGCCGGTCAGTTTGTTGACCGCATCGGTGTGGCGCTGGGACTGCAGTTTCCGACAGGTCCGGCACTGGAGCAGCTTGCAGAACAGGCGGAGGAACCGCTAGAGCTGCCGGTGTCTGTGCGTAAGCTGGATGTGAGCTTATCGGGACCTGCAACTGCCGCTATGCGCAAGCTGGAGGCAGGGGCAGATGCTGCTTCTCTGGCCTTGGGCGTGGAGTATACACTGGCGGAAACCTTTGCCCGTCTGCTGCGTAATGGTGCAGCGGCATATGGTGTGCGTGATGTGATTTTGGTTGGCGGCGTAGGCTCCAACAAGTACATTCGCAAGCATGTTGAAGAAAAGCTGGCGAAGCGCCGTGTGCGCCTGTGGGTGCCGGAAGGTCGCTTCAGCTGTGATAATGCCAGTGGCTGTGCCGCTGTTGCCTGGAGATTACATAAGAAAAATGACTGAAGCTGTTTATTCGGTAAGCGAAATAAATAATTTCATAAAACATATACTAGAGCAGGAGCCGGAGCTGCGTAATCTGCAGGTTGTCGGTGAAATCTCCAATTTTAAGCGCTATCCTTCAGGTCATTGCTATTTTACTTTGAAGGATGCCGGTGCGGTGCTCAAATGCGTAATGTTCCGCAGTAAGGCTGTTAATCTGCGCTTTCAGCCGCAAAATGGCGATACAGTTGTTGCTGTAGGCCGTCTGGCTGTTTATGAACGCGACGGTGTTTATCAGCTGTATACCGATTTACTGCTGCAGCAGGGCGTGGGCGATTTGATGCAGGCTTACGAAAAGCTCAAGCAGAAGCTGGAGCGTGCAGGCCTGTTTGCGCCTGAGCGTAAACAGCAGCTGCCGCTGCATCCGCGCACTGTGGGAATTATTACTTCTCCTGCAGGTGCCGCTGTGCGTGATGTCATAACAGTGTCACGCAGGAGAAATCAAGGCATAAAGCTTTTGCTTTATCCTGTTAAGGTGCAGGGTGAGGGCGCTTCGGCGGAAATTGCTGCGGCGATTGAATTCTTTAACCGTAAAAAGCTGGCTGACGTCCTTATTGTAGGACGTGGCGGCGGTTCTATTGAGGATTTATGGGCCTTTAACGAAGAAATTACCGTAAGAGCGGTGGCTGCCTCCAAAATTCCGGTAGTCAGCGCTGTAGGTCATGAAACAGATTTTACGCTGTGTGATTTTGCTGCCGACGTGAGGGCTGCGACACCGTCGCAGGCCGCGGAGCTGGTGGTGGCTGATGTTGAAGGCTATAAGCAGCGTGTTGCCTATCTGGAGCAACGTGCGCGCAGCCTGCTGTCAGCATTGCTGACGCAGCAGCAGCACAAATTGGATAATTTAGTTAATTCGTGGGCGTTGCGTGACCCGGAAAGGCTTTTTGCCGACCAGTCGCAGCGTCTTGATACTGCTTCGCGCAGATTGCGTGAGGCCTTGGAGCTGCATATGCAGCAGGATGAGCATAAGCTGGCGCTGGCGGCAGCAAGGCTGGACAGCCTCAGTCCGCTGGCTGTTTTGGGACGAGGCTATTCTGTGAGCCAAAAATCCGATTATACGCTGGTAAGCAGTGTTGATGACCTCAGATGGGGTGATGAGCTGCTGACAACAGTCGCAGACGGTGTGATAACCTCGGTTGTGCAGCAGGTAGAAAGGCGGTAAGAAATGGCAGCGAAAAAGATTGCAAAGAACATAAAGTTTGAAGATGCCTTGAGCGAGCTGGAAGCACAGGTACAGCTCCTGGAAAGCGGTGAGCTGCCTTTGGATAAGGCGCTTGATGTTTTTAAGTATGGTGTGGAGCTGAGCCGCGTCTGCAGCAGCAGACTGGAAACAGTGAAGCAGGAGGTTGAAAAAATCGTCGTTACCGACAGTAATGACGCTGGCTATAAATTAGAAGCATTCCAGGATTTGGAGGTAAAATAATGGATTTTAAAGCTTATTATGCTAACCAGCAAAAACTGGTAGAAAACTATTTGAAGAACAGAATTGCCAAAAAGGGTATTTCCAAGGTAGATGAAGCTATGGAATACAGTCTGATGGCAGGCGGTAAACGCATTCGTCCGATTCTGCTGATGGCTGCGGCAGAGGCTGTGGGCAGCAAGGGCTACAATTATTTGCCCGTGGCTTGCGGTCTGGAAATGATTCACACCTATTCTCTGATTCACGATGATTTGCCGTGCATGGATGACGATGATTATCGCCGCGGCCGTCTGACCAATCATAAGGTTTTTGGTGAGGCCATGGCAGTGCTTGCCGGTGACGGCCTGCTCACTTTGGCGTTTGAGGTAATGCTGGAGCAGAAGAATGTTGACCCTAAGGTTTTGATCGAAACTGTACGCGAAATGGCTATGTGTGCCGGTAACTTCGGTATGGTTGGCGGCCAGGGCCTTGATTTGGAATTTGAAGGCAAAAAGATTACGCCGGAGGAGCTGCGCAAACTGCATGCGGGCAAGACCGGTGCGCTTTTTATTGCTGCCATCCGCGGCGGTGCGCATCTGGCCGGCGCTAATGACCAGCAGCTTTTGGCTCTTACCAAATTTGCTGATTTGCTGGGACTTGCCTTCCAGATTACCGACGATATCCTTGATGTCGAAGGTACTGAGGAGGAGCTTGGCAAGCCGGTAGGCAGCGATGCTAAGAACCACAAATCTACTTATGTAACACTGTACGGCCTGCAGGCAGCACACGAGCTGGCAGAAAAGACTGTGGCAGAGGCTTTGGAATGTCTGGAAATGTTTGGCGAGAATGCAGAGCCGTTACGTGAAATTACTCGCCTGATGACTGACAGAAAGAAGTAATTATGGCAGAGAATAAATTTTTAGATAAAATTAATTCACCGGCTGATGTCAAAAAGCTTTCCGTGCCGCAGCTGGAGCAGTTGGCTAAGGAAATCAGACAGCTTTTAATCAGCGTTATTTCGCACACCGGCGGCCATCTGGCGCCGAATCTGGGCGTAGTAGAGCTGACTTTAGCCTTGCATAAGGTGTTTAATACACCGGAAGATAAGATTATTTTCGATGTAGGTCATCAGGCCTATATCCATAAAATTATTACCGGACGCAGGGAGCAATTTCCTACGCTGCGCCAATACGGCGGTCTTTCCGGCTTCCCTAAGCGCAGCGAAAGCGAGCACGATGCCTTCGGTACCGGTCATTCCAGTACGTCTATTTCTGCAGCGCTTGGCATGGCCTGCGCCCGCGACCTGCAGAGAGAGGATTATAATGTTGTAGCTGTTATTGGCGACGGCTCTATGACCGGCGGTATGGCTTTCGAAGCGCTGAATAACGCCGGTATGCTGCATAAAAAGATGATTGTTGTGCTCAACGATAACGAAATGTCTATTTCCAAAAACGTGGGTGCGATGAGTGAATATCTGTACCAGCTACGTACAGGCGAAACCTATAACAAAATTAAAAATGATATTGAGGGCTGGCTCAAGAATATGGAGTTCGGCAGTGATGTGCTGAAGGCTATCCGCCGCCTGAAGGGCAGCGTAAAGTACCTGATGGTGCCGACTTCTATTTTTGAAGAGCTGGGCTTTACTTATTTGGGACCGGTTGACGGACACGATCTGGATGGCTTGCTTGATGTATTGCAGGCTGCCAAAAAGATTGACGGACCGGTTATGGTACACGTGCTGACGAAAAAGGGCAAGGGATACAAGCCTGCCGAGGAAAGCCCAAATAAGTTCCACGGTACAGGCCCCTTTGATATTGCTACCGGCAAAAAGATTACTAATCCGAATGTACCTGTAAGCTATACCGAAGTTTTTGGTAAAACTTTGACTAAACTGGCTGATACTGATGATAAAATCGTCGGAATTACTGCTGCGATGCCTGACGGCACCGGCTTGAATATTTTTGCCGAGGCGCATAAGGATCATTTCTTTGATGTTGGTATTGCTGAGCAGCATGCGGTTACTGCGGCTGCAGGCATGGCTGCTGCCGGAATGAAGCCTGTGGCGGCAATTTATTCTACCTTCATGCAGCGTGCTTATGACTCCATCATGCACGATATCTGCATGCAGAAGCTGCACGTAACGCTGTGCCTTGATCGTGCCGGTCTTGTCGGTGATGACGGTTATACACATCATGGCGTTTTTGATTACGCTTATCTGCGCAGTATTCCCAACATGACCATTATGGCGCCGAAGGACGAGAATGAACTGCAGCACATGCTGAAAACAGCGCTGGATTTTGACGGACCTGTTTCCGTGCGCTATCCGCGCGGCAGCGGTGTGGGCGTTGCGCTGGATACGCAGTGGCAGGATTTGCCGATTGGTAAGGCAGAGGTACTGCGTACCGGCAAGGATGTCTGCTTCTGGGCGATTGGCAGCATGGTGCAGACTGCGCTGGATGCAGCGGAGCTGCTGGAAGCGCAGGGAATCAGCGCCGGTGTTGTGAATATGCGTTTTGCCAAACCGCTGGATGTTGAACTCTTGCGTGAGCATGCGCAAAGCTACGGCAAGATTATTACTCTGGAAGAAGGCGTACTGGCAGGCGGTGTCGGCAGCGCAATTCTTGAAGAGCTTAATGAAAATAAACTGTTGGAGCAGTGTGAAGTACGTTGCTTCGGCATTCCTGACGAATTTGTTATGCATGGCGACAAAAAGCTGCTGTTCCGTGATTTGGGACTGGATACGCCAACCATTGCTGCCAAGGCTGCAGCATTTGTAAAGGGTGAAGAAGAGTGAAAAAAGAAAGACTTGATGTTCTGTTAGTTAACCGCGGTATGTTTGAAAGCCGTGCCAAGGCGCAGGCTGCGGTTATGGCAGGACAGGTATTGGTCAATGAACAGAAAATAGATAAACCGGGTACACCGGTGGCACCGGAGGTTACTATCCGTCTGCTAGGTAACAAGCTGCCCTATGTAAGCCGCGGCGGTCTGAAGCTGGAGAAGGCTTTGCAGATTTTCCCCATCAGCGTAGATGGCAAGGTTGTAGCAGATATCGGTGCTTCCACCGGCGGCTTTACCGACTGCGCGCTGCAGAACGGTGCGGCGAAGGTGTATGCGATTGACGTAGGCTACGGTCAGCTGGCGTGGAAGCTGCGCAACGATGAACGCGTAGTGAACATGGAGCGCACCAACGTGCGTTATCTGGAAGCAGACAGTCTGCCCGAGCAGGTGGATGCTGCAACTATCGACGTAGCCTTTATTTCTCTGGATAAAATTTTGCCGGCGGTACACAAAATCCTCAAGCCCGAAGGCTTTGTAGTGGCTTTAATCAAGCCGCAGTTTGAAGCAGGCAAGGAAAATGTCGGCAAGAAGGGCGTTGTGCGTGACGCTGCCGTGCATGAGCAGGTTATCAACAACGTTATCAGTTTCGCCAAGAGCGAAGGCTTCGGTATTGCCGGTCTGGATTTTTCTCCTATCAAAGGACCTGAGGGCAACATTGAATATTTGCTGCACCTGACGCTGGGTGACGACGATGCCGTAAGCAGTGAGCAGGTAGCACAGCTTGTAGGCCGCAGTCATGGCGATTTAGATAAGAAAGCAGAAAAGACAGAGGCATGAGATGCAAAAGAAACGTTTAGGGATTTTTCCCAATCTGGGTAAAGAAAACGTCCGTATCGCTCTACCGGAATTTGTTCAGCTCTGCAAGGACTGGGGACTTGAACCGGTGCTGCCTGTGGAGGTGGCGCAGCAGTACGGCGTGAGCAGCTACAATAAAAGTGAGCCGCAGACGCTGAAAACGCTGGACTATGGTGTCAGCCTCGGCGGTGACGGTACACTGCTACAGATGGCGCGCCACCTTGCACCGCTCGATGTGCCTGCCTTCGGTATCAACTTCGGCAAGCTGGGATTTTTGGCAGAGATTGATTTGCAGGGTATGTATAAGGCTATCAGCCGTCTGGCACAGGGCAACTATACGCTGGAAAGCCGCAGTCTGCTGCAGGCCAGAGTTATCTGCGGCGATAAGCTGCTTGCTACGGCGCATGCACTCAACGATTTAGTTCTGGCTAAGGGCATGTTCAGCAAGCTGGCGCATATGATGCTTTTTATTAACGGACGTTTATCCGGTAAATATGCGGCAGATGGTCTGATTATCGCAACGGCAACCGGTTCTACGGCATATTCTCTCTCAGCAGGCGGACCGCTTGTTATGCCGGAGCTTGATGTCAGCGTCATTACTCCTGTCTGCGCACATTCGCTGACGAACAGAGCGCTTGTTATTCCTATGTCGGAAACAATAGAGCTCAGGCCGATTCCTGGCAGTGAGGAAATGCTGCTTTCGGCTGACGGCGAGAATGTTATCGAGGTGCCTAACGATACCAGTGTGCATATCGCCAAATCGCCTTATGAGATGAAGTTTGTAAGACTTACGCGACGCGATTATTATCAGACTTGGCAACAAAAATTAATGCGCAATTTATAGGCGGCGCACGATAAGGCACCGTATACTTCATCAGGGCTCCTCGACGTAGCAGTAGTACGCCATCGTCGCCCTTCTTCGTCTCCGGTACCTTCTCGTGTGCCGTGACGTAAACGAAGGATAGATGTACAGGGCGTAGCGGCGCATGATAAGGCACCGTATACGTCATCCATAAATAAATACGTAAGGCATTACTATAAATCATAACCTTTATAGAAGTATCATGATTATAGGAAAGTACGACATAGAAATATTTTGCTTTTAGAGGTGATTGACTATGAAAATGACCAGACACGCTAAAATTAAAGAGATTATTGACAACAATAAAATTGAAACGCAGGAGGATTTGGCTTCCGCTTTACGTCATCAGGGCATTGATGTTACGCAGGCTACGGTTTCGCGTGATATCAAGGAACTGATGCTGGTCAAGGTGCCGGATGCCAACGGACATTATCACTATGCTTATCCGAAGGAGCACAGCTCGATGCTGACTATGGAGCGTTTGGAACGTACCTTCAACGATTCTATCGTAAGTGTACGTGCTTCCGACAGCATGGTGGTAATTCGCACTCTGCCTGGCACAGCGCAGGCTGTTGCCTTTGCCGTTGATTACATGAAGTGGCCGGAGATTCTTGGCTCTATTGCCGGTGATGACACCGTTTTCATTGCTCTGCCGAATAAAGAAGCCGTAATCACTCTGCTGGAACGCTTCAAGGAATACAGATAAGCGAGGCTAAGGATAATGCTGCAATCATTGCATGTTCACAATTTTGCACTGTTAGAGGACGCGCATGCTGATTTTACTCCCGGCTTTAATGTTTTTACAGGTGAAACCGGTGCCGGCAAATCTATTCTGATTGATGCCTTTGGCATGGTGCTTGGCGGACGCTCATCTGCCGATTACGTGCGTAGCGGTACTGACGGACTGTGGGTGCAGGCTGTTTTTGACGTGAGCGGTCAGCAGGAAATTAAAGTGCTGTTGGCGGAGCACGGTCTGGAGCCGGAGGAGGATTTATTTCTGAAGCGTCAGATAAGTGCTGCGGGCAAGAGCCGCGCTTTTATCAATGGCGTGCAGGTGCCTTTGGCTGTGCTGAAGGCTATCGGTGCGCGTTTAGTGGATATTCACGGTCAACATGAAAACCAGGCCTTGCTGAAGCCGGATGCGCCGCTGCATCTGACAGATGCTTTTGGCGGTCCGAAGCTGGCGCAGGCACTGCAGGAGTATAAGCAGCTTTACAGCGAATATACCGCTGCAGTCAAGCATTTGAGCAAACTGGAGCAGGAAAATGAGCAGCAGGATTTGCTGCTGGACCGTTACGCTTGGGAAATCAAGGAGATTTCGGACGCTGCCTTGAAGCCGGGCGAGGAAGATGGTCTGGAAGCGGAGGCACGCCTGCTGCAGAACAGTGAGCGCATTATGAAGGCTGTGGACAGCTCATATCAGCAGCTTGATGAGGAGGACGCGATTCTTTCGCGTCTGGCGCGAGTGCGCGACCAGCTGCAGTATGCGGCGCGTTACGACAGCCGTCTGGCGCCGTTGGCAGAGTGTGCTGACAGTGCTTGGATCAGCTTGGACGATTGCCGCACGGAGCTGAGCGAATATATGGCAGGCAGTGAGTTTAACAGTGAGCGTGCAGCGCAGGTACAGCAGCGCCTTGATATTATTTACCGTCTGCAGAAGAAGTACGGCGGCAGTACACAGTCGGCGTTGGAATATCTGCAGCAGACACAGGAAAAGCTGGAGCAGCTGCAGCAGATTGCAAAGCTCTTAGAGCAGGCACAAAAGGCAGTAGCGGAGGCTGTTGTGCGTTTAGGACGTGCTGCCGCAGTGCTGACGCAGTTGCGTGAAGCCAGTGCCAAGGCGTTGGCGCAGCGTATTACGCAGCATATCCGCGATTTGGCGATGCCTAACGGTGTGCTGCAGATAAAGTGCGGTCAGCTGGATAAGTTTATGCCGCTTGGCCGTGATGAGCTGAAATTTATTTTCAGTGCTAATATGGGCGAGCCGCTGAATGATCTGGAAAAGGTAGCGAGCGGCGGCGAGCTGAGCCGTATTGCTTTGGCGGTTAAGACTGTGCTGATGAACAGCGGCGATGTTGCAACGATGGTATTTGACGAGATTGATACCGGTGTCGGTGGCGTTACGGCGCAGAAGATGGCGGAAAAAATTGCTGCTATTTCCAGTGTCGGTCAGGTGCTGTGTATTACGCATTTGCCGCAGATTGCTGCCTTTGCGGATAATCATATTCATATTGAGAAGCAAAGTGCCGACGGACGCACGGTAACGCAGCTGACAACGCTTGATTATAACGGACGTCTGCAGGAGCTGGTGCGCATGACGGCAGGCGCAACTGCCAGCAGGGCAGCCTTTGAAAGTGCTACTGAGCTGCTGCAGGGTGCGGAGCAGATAAAAAGCAGCTTAAAGCGACTGCAGGAGAAATGAGGTAAGATAATGCTGAAAAAATTTCATGAGGCAGCTTTAGATGAAATATATGTACCTGGAAGCAATGAGGAGGTCTTTAGCGGCCGCCTGCTGAAGGTGCAGCGCGACCACGTAACGCTACCGAACGGTAATGATACAACGCGTGAATATATCCGTCATCCGGGCGCAGTGGCGATTGTACCAGTGCTGGCTGACGGAAGCGTGGTGCTGGTAAAGCAGTGCCGTTATCCGCTTGCTACATTGCTGTGGGAGATTCCGGCAGGCAAGCTTGACCATGGTCCGGAGGAGGACACATTGGAATGTGCAAAGCGTGAGCTTAGCGAGGAAACAGGCTATGACGCAGAGCATTGGGAGAAGCTGATCAGCATTGCAACTACGCCAGGATTTTCCGATGAGATTATCCATTTATATAAGGCCTGGGGATTGCAAAAGTTTGCCCAGCACACCGATGAGGACGAATTCATCGGCGTGCAGGCCTTTGCTCCTGCAGAGCTGCGTCGCATGGTTGCGGACGGCGAGCTGTATGATGCCAAAACCCTGTGCGCTCTTTACGCTGCTAAGGTAATCTGAAAAAGTCAATCACAATAATTATTTGAGGCTGCTGATAAGGCGGCCTCTTTTTTCGTGCCTTAGCTTGTCAAGCTGGCGCTACTTCTTTATAATAGAAAGTAAGTGTTTAATAAATTTCTATGAGGGAGCAGATGATACAGATGAAAAAGATGCAATATGTGCTTGCTTCGCTGCTGGCGGCAAGCGTTTTTACAACTGCGGCTGAGGCTGCCAATTTTAATAATGAAGTAAAAACCCAGCAGGGTGTTGTTGCCGGTGCTTATGACGACAAGCATCAGGTAGTGCAATGGCTGGGCGTTCCGTATGCGCAGCAGCCGACGGGCGCTGACCGTTGGCGTGAGGCGCAGCAGGCTAAAAAGCATAAGGGAATTTTGGACTGCACCAAGGCTGCACCGGCGAATATCCAATACAACGGCAAAAAGGTGCTCGGGCAGGAGGGCATGCTGACGCTTGATATTGTGCGCCCGGATACGCAGGAAAAAAATCTGCCTGTGCTTGTTTATATCCATGGCGGCAATAACCAGGCCAGCAACAGCCATCTGATGGAGGGCAACAAGCTGGCACAGGAAGGCAACATGGTCTATGTTTCCGTACAGTATCGCCTGGGACTTTTTGGCTTTAATAATCTGCCTGCTCTGGCAGATGGCAACAAGAAGGAACAGAGCGGTAACTTCGGCTTCCTTGACCAGGCTGCAGCCTTGGACTGGGTACGCGAAAATATAAAGGAGTTTGGTGGTGACGCCAAGAATATTACTGTTTCCGGTTTTTCCGCCGGTGGACGTGATGTTATGGCGATGCTGATTTCGCCTGTTTTCAAAAATAAATTTGATAAGGCTATTTCCTTCAGCGGCGGTCTGACTGTTGCCGATGCTGCCAAGAGTCAAAAAACTATCGCACAGAAATTAGCGCCGATTGTGGTAGAGGACGGTAAACAGAATAATCTGATTAACGCCGAAAACTGGCTGCTTAGTGACAACGGCAAGGATAAAAAGGCCGTGCGTCAATATCTGCAGGCAATGCCGGCAGAGCGTCTGGCGCCGGTGATGGCAGGCGCTGTCATCCGCATGAGCGCATTTCCACATCTTTACGGCGATGGAGAGGTGCTGCCGGTAGAAGGCTTTGCTACGAAGCATTACTACAGCGTACCGCTGATGATGCTGGCAAGTGCTGATGAGTTCAGTTCTTTTGCTGCGCGCGATCCTTTCTTCAAGGACCGTCTGAACTTAATCAATAATGATTATAAGACTACCAGTGAATTTAAATTTGCCAATAAATACGGCAGTGCTTTATATGGTTTCTTCAACGGCCAGCAGTCTGCCGAGGTTTTGTATCCTCATTATAAGGCTGATATGTATGTCTGCAGCTTTGCTTTTGCTCATACTGCTGATGTTGTCGGCAAGGAATACATGGTGCGCAATGGTGCGCTGCATGGCATTTTCCAGCCTTTCCTGACGGATCAGGGCTATGGCTATACCAAAAATACCGATGCCTTTGAGCAGGCAGGCTCCAAGGAGCTGAGCAAAGCATTTATTGCTTCGATTGCAGCCTTTATGCGTACCGGTAATCCTAATACTCCGGCCTTGGGAACAACATGGCAGGCTTGGAATCCCACCTACCGTCCGGAGCTTGTATGGGATGCCAACCGTCAGCATGCACGCATCAGCAGTATCAACAGCAGAGTAAGCTATGCCGGCATTTTGGCAGAGATGGCTAATGACAAGAGCATCAATGAGCAAAGCAAAAATTATATCATTCATAATGTGCTGAACGGACGCTGGTTCAGTGACGAGCTGGATGCTCAATACGGCAATCCCAGCCTGTGGCCTAAATAAGCAGTTTTATAAGGAGCTGATTGATAATGACAGAAGAAAAAAATACTACTCCGCTTCATGGCAGCAATGTTGCCAGAGAGCAGATTCCGGCAGCCTGCAAATGGCATGTAAGCGATATATATGCCGGTGAAAATGATTGGCAGGCGGCCTGCGAAGAATATAAGAGCAAGCTGCCGCAGCTGCAGGCTATGCAGGGCCAACTGAATATTGCAGCCGTAGTCTGTGCAGCCTTAAAGCTGCAGGAGGAGCTGGCAAAGCTGCTGGATAAGATTTACGCTTACGCACGCTTGCAGCAGGATGCGGATAATACGGACCAGAAGCTGCAGGCGCTCGCAGGCGAGGCCGAAGGTATGGCAGCAGCCTTCAGTAACGCTAACGCTTTTGTAGAGCCGGAAATGCTGGCCTTAGGTAAGGAAAAACTGCTGCAAATGCTGGACGAAGAGCCTGCATTGGCAGAATACCGTTTTTATATTGAAAATATGGTTCGTTTATCAGACCATGTTTTGTCTGCAGATAAAGAGGCTGTTTTTGCGCAAAGCCATTTGGCAACAGGCACGGCGGCAGCGGCCTTCCGCGCACTTGTGAGTGCCGATATGCAGTTCCCGGAAATTAACGACGGACAGGGCAACAAGACTAGCGTCAGCGAAGGCTGCTATCTGCTGAATATGACCTCTCCTGACCGTGTACTGCGTAAAAATTCCTTTACCGGCCTGATGAATACCTATCATCAATACCGCAATACGCTGGCAGCAACACTCACAGGCTCTGCACGCACCGGTTATTTTTATGCTACCGTGCATAACTATAAAGATACACTGGAAGCAGCGTTGGCAGAGGATAATATTCCGTCCAGTCTTTACGACGGACTGATTGATACCGTGCATGATAACTTTGCGCCTCTGCATGAGTATATCCAGTTGAAGAAGGATGTACTTGGCGTAGATGAATTCCATTACTATGATATGTATATGCCTATTTCCAATGCAGGCGACAGCTTTGCCAGCAGCTTTACGGAGGCCTGCGCCAAGGTTGAGGAGGCACTGGCACCATTAGGCAAGGAATATCTGACGGCACTCCACAAAGGCATGACCGAAGGCTGGATTGACGTTTACGAAAACAAGGGCAAGCGCTCCGGCGCATATTCCTGGGGCGTGTACGGCGTGCATCCCTTTGTGCTGCTCAATTATCAGCCGCGCTATAACAGCATTTCTACCATTGCGCATGAAATGGGCCATGCTATGCACAGCTATTTCAGCAGTCAGGCACAAAGCTACGTTAATTCGGAATATACGATTTTCTGCGCGGAGGTTGCGTCCACGACGAACGAAAACCTATTGCTGGAGCATACCTTGAAGCATGCTACGGCGGAGCAGAAGATTTATCTTTTGAATCAGTTTTTGGAGGCAGTACGCACAACGGTCTACAGACAGGTGCAGTTTGCGGAATTCGAAAGATATATTCACGGCGAAATCACCGCAGGCCGTTCACTGCAGGCCGAAAAGCTGGAGGAATACTGGCTCCAGAGCAACAGGGATTACTATGGCCCGGCTCTGACTGTGGACAAGGAATTGGCAAGCGAATGGTCCCGTATCCCGCACTTCTATACACCGTTTTATGTGTACAAGTACGCAACAGGTTACAGTGCGGCGACCGCCTTCGCCAGCGCAATTTTAAGCGGCGAAGCGGGAGCGGTGGAAAAATATCTGGGCTTCCTGCATGCGGGCGGCAGCGATTATTCGCTGAACATCCTGAAGAACGCCGGCGTGGATTTGAATACGCCGCAGCCTGTAACGGTAACGCTGCAGAAGTTTGCTGCTAAGCTCAAGGAGCTGAAGGCGCTGTTGGGAAAGTAAATTAAAGTAAGATAAAATATGGTATAATACTCCTAAGGCAGATTGATTAAAAACGCTTTAATTATCTGCTTTAGGAGTTTTTTATTTGAGGTGCAAAATGAAAAAGCGCAGGACACTGGAAGAAATTTTAGGCAGTAAGATTAATGCTGAATATAGCGAAAAGCATGCTTATATCATGGAGCTTGTGGGTAGTGGGCGGATAAAGCCTGTACTTGCGTCGAAGAAAAACGGCAAGAAGCCACCGTTGTATCGGGAATACTGGGAGCTGGAGGAAAAGCAGGATTATTCAGCGTTAAAACAGGAGCTTTTGTTTAACCTGGCTCCGCAAATTAATATAACATATTATCAGAATAATCTTGAAGCCTATGATAAAGAACGCGAGGATGTTTTGCAGTTGAGCAGTTTTTTGCAAAATAGTGCGACGTTGCTTACGAAGTCGGCTTCCTATAATGAACGTAGTTTTCAAATCTGGCAAAGGGAAAAGTTTTTGCTTCTGGGAGCAGGTAAAAAAATATTGAGTCATTGTTGCCTTGAGATTGCTGAACTCAACTGCTACAGTACAGCCGAACCCTTTGCTTATTTTGCTTCAACACGCACAGTACCGCAAAAACTGTTGATTATAGAAAATAAGGACACCTTTTTTAGCATGAGAAAGCATCTGCTGGCAGGAAATAGCCGGCTTTTAGGAGAAAATATAAGCACTATTATTTACGGAGCAGGCAAAAGAGTAATCAGCTATTTTCAGGAGTTTAACGCTAGCGCTGAACCATATATGCTGGCAGACGGAAATGAGCTGTTGTACTTTGGCGATTTGGATTACGAAGGCATAGGCATTTATGAAAAGCTTGCAGAAGGCTTTGGGGAGCAGGGAAGCATTAAGCCTTTTATTCCTGCGTATCTGGCGATGCTGCAAAAAAGTAAAGGCTATCCCATGCTGCCAACTACAAAGGAAGAGCAGAATCGCAATTTGCAGGGCAGTTTTTTTAATTATTTTTCCGCAGAGGTGCAAAAGAAAATGCACAATATTTTGCGGCAGGATTTGTATATTCCGCAGGAGATTTTGACGATAAGTGATTTTTGAGGTTTGTTATGCAATATGAATTTTTAAAGGATTTTCCCAGACGCATGAAGTGCGTTGGCTTGCATGCGATACTTTATGCGAACAGCAGCCAGAAGGCTATTTGGAAGCAGCTTGGTTTTGAGTCGTTAGCCGAGCAGATGAATGTTATTTTCTCTGTTATGCTTTATATTATGGAGCAGTCATTGAAAGAGGAAAGCTGTACGCTTGACAATATTACTGTTTTTATAGATAGCCTTAATGAACAGTATTATAAAAAGCAGCTCAGCTTTGATAATTGCTGCGAGCTGGCAGATTTTATTGTGAATATAGTTCTTTCCAATGAAGGCAAGCCCATGTATTTTGCAGGCTATGATTATGAGGAGCAGGATATGCAGCAACTGCATATAAGCTATGTCAACAATCGTATTGTTTATGATGAGCTGGATATGCGGCGTACTTCGTACTATCTTACAGACGATGGCTATAATCTGCTTTTGGGGACGTTAGAGGTGGAAAGTAACCTGAAGCTGACGATTCAAGAGATGATATTCAAGCTGCATCTGGAAAAGCAAAGCTATGATAAAGCTTTAGATGATGTGAAAAACATCTTTAACCTGATGCGTATTCAGCTGCAAAAGATTCAGGCAGCTATGCTGCGGATAAGGCGCAATGCTTTGGAGTACAGCGTCAAGGAATACAGCGAGCTTATGCAGGAAAACCTGCTGACGATTGATGAGTCCAAGGATAAGTTTAAGGGATATCGCGAGATTGTGCAGTCGCGTGTGTCGGAGATGGAGCAGGAAAAAATAAATTTGCAGACTTTACTGCCTGAGGATGCAGCCAAGCTGCAAAATCTGCGCGAGATTGATAAATATCTTGGCCGAGCAATTGATGAATACCAACGTATTTTGAATAACCATTTTGACCTCAAGGCTTTATATGCAGTAGAGCTGGAGAAAATTTCGGAAATGTCACTTGTGCAGCGTTTTAATCTGCGTACTGACTTGTATGAGAAGCTTTTGGCTAATCCTCAATGTCTGGCAGATTTAGATGTCTTTTTGCATCCTCTGTTTAATAGAGCGCCAGATAAGGCTATTAATCTGAATTTATTTTTAGAGCCGCAAAGAGTACGCTCGTTAGAGGCCGATTGGGAGGAAGAAGAAACTGAAGGCTTTGATGCTGATGCTTGGGAGGAAGAGCAAAAGCGCTTGCTGGAAGCAAAGCTTGCTCAATATGAAGCAAGCTTGACTGTTATTCTTAAGCATATGCTGGTTAGAAAGCAGCTGAAGCTTTCTGAGCTGATAAAACAGCTTAGTCAAGAGGAACGCGAATGCCTGATACCGACAATATCAGTTTTTAAAGAAATTATGGTTGAGCTGCTCAAGGTTAGTGAAATTGATATTTTAAGTTTGTGTACTGAGCGTGCAGAATATATTCAGGAAGAGACTAAGGAGTTCAGGCTACAGAGTATGCTTTTGGATATTCTTGACAAGCGTGCAGAGTGGCAGAGCGTTAAGAAGCTTGTAGTATATCGTTTGCCTGAGGCAAATCCGGTTTTGCTGAAGCAGCTTGATGAAAATACCGGGATTTTGAAAAATATTCGTTGTTCTGACGTAATGCTGAAGGCAGTGTGGGAGTGAGAGTATGGCTTATCAGATAGAGACAATTAAGCAGTCGCAGAAGATTTTCTATTATTTATTGGAGCATCATGAGCTGCGTGAGGAAAATGAAGCAGAGCTGCATAAGGCGTATCTTGAGCAGGATGAGGTTCAGACCTTGGTTCAGTCGCAGGCAAAGGCTGCAGAGAGCAGCATAGAAACCTATGGCGGCGTTATTTATCTTATACCAGAGCAGGAAAATAATTTTTTAGGCTATTCTAAGGGACAGCTGAAAAGAGAGCTGTGCCGCAGTAATCCTACAGATAAGGACTATTATCTGGTGCAATTTGTTATTCTTGTGCTTTTGCTGGAGTTTTATGACGGACAGGGAAGCAGCTCCAAGACGCGTGATTTTATCCGCTTGGGTGAGCTGCAAAACTCTATAACGGAGAAGCTCAAGGAAGGCGCAGCACGCTGTCCGGAGGAGGAGCAGGCACAAAATGGCTTTGCTTTTACAGCGATGCAGCAGGCCTATGAAGCCTTGAAGTCCGATGAAAGAGGCCGTCGGCAAAAAACAACTAAGGAAGGCTTTATGTATAGTATTCTGCGCTTTTTGCAATCGCAGGGTTTGATAGATTATATCGAACAGGATGAAATGATTAAAACTACACGCAAGTTGGATAATTTTATGGACTGGAATCTGCTGAACAAAAATAATTTTAGTCGCGTGCAGAGAATTTTAGGAGCAGAAGAAAATGAGCAAGATTAATGCTATAAGATTGGTTAACATCAATTACAATCATAATGCTATCCACATTAGTGATGAGACGCTGCGCTTTAATGGCAGAAGCACATTGATTTCCTTGCAAAATGGTGGTGGCAAGTCTGTACTTGTGCAATTATTGACAGCTCCGTTCGTACAGAAGCGGTATCGCAACCTTAATGAGCGCAGCTTTGCCAGCTATTTTACTACGCCGAGGCCTTCCTTTATCATGGTAGAATGGGCGTTGGAGAATGGCGCTGGCTATTGCCTTACCGGTATGATGGTGCGTAAAAGCCAGAATATGGATAATAACGAAGAGCTGGAGCTGATAAATTTTATCAGTGAGTATAATGAGCCTTGTGAACAGGATATTAATCACCTGCCTGTTGTTGAAAATAATGCAAAGGAAATCAGGCTTAAGAGCTTTGCAGCTTGCCGTGCGCTATTTGAGGAATATAAGAAGCAAAAGCTGAATGAGTTTTTCTGTTTTGATATGAATAACTACGCTCAAAGCAAACAGTATTTTAATAAGCTTGCAGAATATGGTATAGACTATCGTGAGTGGCAGAACATCATTAAGAAAATCAATGAAGAGGAGTCTGGCTTGTCTAAGCTTTTTGCAGAGTGTAAGGACGAAAAAGGCTTGCTGGAAAAATGGTTTCTAGACGCGGTAGAAAATAAATTAAATAAAGAAAAAAACAGAATGCAGGAGTTTCGTAATATTCTGGAAAAATATATTTCCATTTATAGCGAAAACTATAATAAAATCCAGAGGCAAGAAAAGCTTGATTTATTCCAGCAGGAGGCAGCGCCAATTTTGGAGCAGGGCAAAGCCTTTGAGGAATGTTCGGCCGCTGTGCTGTCAAGGCTTAGTAAAATTTACGAATGTATTGCCGAGCTCAACAGATTAGCTGGAATTAATAAAGAAGCAAGCGAGAATTGCCAGTCAGAGCTGGAAGAATTAGGAAAACAGCTAGTACGGCTTCTGCACGAAGAATATTCTAGTGATTTTTATCATAATGAAAGCAAAAAAGAGGAGTTGCTTGCTGTTAAACAGGAGCATACAGAGCAAAAGCAGCAGCTTGAAGAGCAGACTGCCTTCATAGAAAAGCAGCAGCACATTTTGGAATGCGCCTATTTGCAGGAACGCTTAAATGATGATGAGTGTGATTTACAAAGAGCTGAGCAGAGGGTTGTGGTTTTACGGCAGGAAAACAAGGAGCTAGAGCCGGAACGAGCATATATCGGCTATTTGCTTAAGCAGTATACAGAACAGGAGCTGAAGGATAAGCAAGAGGCTTGCAAGCAAAAAGAAAATGAAAAAACCGCTTGTCTTGCTATGCAGCAGGAAAATAAACACAAAAGGCAGCAGCTTTTAAACGAGCTTAGTGAATTGCATAATACGCGGGGAGGTCTTGAGACTTCAATTCGTGCTTACGATGATGTGGAAGAAAGCTATAATAAAAAATGGCAGAGCGGAGCGAGCACTTTACAGCGTAATATGCTTGGAGAATATGAAGCCGGCGCTTTGAGCATTATGTTGCAAAAGCTTGCTGGTGATGAACAGAATGCGAAGCTTAAGCAGCAGAATATGCAGCAAAATCAGCATAGGCTTAAAGAAGAGCTTGTCAGGTTAGAACGTAGCTTACAGGAATGTTTAAATGATAAGCAGGCGAAGGAGCTGCTTTTGTCGAAGCGTGTAGAGTTTAAAAAGCAATTAGACGAGCAGCTGGCGAAGAGAAGGACATTGTTGCAATATCTTCATCTTGATGAGCAGTTTCTTTTTGATAAAGCACACATTCAAAAGGGGCTTTCGCAAAAGCTGTTGGAAATGGATGCAGCTAAGGATAAGCTTATACGCAAACTGACAGAGGTGCAAAAGAGGTATCAAGGCTTGCGGACTGGCAAAACATTGGAGCTAACTCCTGAATTAGTGCAGATGCTTGAGCATTTAGGCATAAACATTGTATATGGCTTCCAATGGCTCAAGGAAAATAGCTATGATGAAGTGCAGAATCTTGAACTTGTGAAGCAGCATCCTTTTTTGCCGTATGCTTTGCTGATGACTGCTAAAGAAGTATCTGAGCTGCAAAGGGCAGAAAAAAATATCTATACGTCTTTTCCTGTGCCTATTATTTTGCGCGAGAGCTTAACGCAGGACACTAAGACTGGTGTTGATAATGGTATATTTAAAGGAGAAGCTGTAAGCTTTTTTATGCTTTTTAACGATAACCTGTTGAACGATGAGACGCTGCAGCGTATGCTGGCAAAGCTGCAGCAGGAACAGCAGGATATTGAGCAAGCGTTGGCACAAAGAAAGCAGGAATATGATTTCTACAGGGCGAAGTACGGCGAGCTGGAGGAGCAAAGCTTTACCAAGGAGAGCTATACAAGACTTGGCGAAGAGCTGCTTTCCTTACAGGAGCAAATTGCAGAGAAAAAGAGAAAAATTGCTGATATAAACGACCAAAAGACGCAAAATGCCCAAGAACAGGAGCAGCTTGCTGTGGCTATAGCTAAGGCTGGCAAGCTGATAGATAAGCTGCAACAGCAGCAGGCAGATTTGCAGAGTTTAGAAGCAAAGTATAAGCAATACCTACTTGCTAATGAACGCTTGCTGGAATGTCAAAAGCTTTTAGCTGACGGCGAAGCAAGACAGAAAAGCTTAGATAATGAGCTGGATGATTTGCAAAGCAGATTGCAGAGATGTACGCAATATCTTATGGAGCTAAACAGCAAGATCAATGACCTGAATAAAGAGCTGTCTCAATATGCAAGCTATAAGCAGGCAGGACGACCGAACAACTTTGACACGTCACTTGAGCAGGATACAGCGGCATTGAAAATTCATCTGGAAACTATTTTGCAAAAGGTTTCCGGCGAATTGAAAATGCTGGAGGATAATGTGGCGAGCGATTATAGGCGTGTACAAAAGAGCCGAAAGGATTTGCAGGAAAGAGCTAAGCGTTTTAACTTGGTAAGTGAAGATTGGTTATCTGAGCGTTATAGTGAAGTAAAAATGCAGGAGCTGTACGATAAAAAGCAGCAGGTGGTTCAAGGGCTGAAGCAGGTTGAGAATAAGCTCCATAAAATTGAAATTGAAATAACTGAAGTACAAGCAGAACAAAAGAACATTCTCAAGCGGATGCAGGAAGAATGCGCTGTTAACCAGCCGTTGACTAAGGACGAGCTTATAGAGAAAAATTTTGCAGAGGCCAAAAATACTTTGGCGTATGCTCGTAACCAGAAGGAAGAGCAGAAAAATTTCTTGGCGAAGCAGGAGCAGAATATTAAGGAGAATCTTGCTGTTCTGGTTGAATATAGTGATGGAGCAGAGACTTCTGTATGGAGCGAAGACTTTAAACTTGAGGATTTTTCTCAAGAGGAGCTGTATGCTTATACTGCATCCTTGAAGAAAGCCTATAAAAACAGTCAGGAGCAGGAAACTGCTACGCAAAAAAAGCTGGTACAGACATTAAATAGGCTGCCTAACAGCGATGCCTTCCGAGATGATTTTTATAAAAGACGTATCGACGTTCTGCTGGGACTGACAAATGATGCGCATACTTTCATGCAGCAGCTTACAACTGTTTTGCAGTCTTTCGTCAGCATTTCTGAAAAGCTGCAGGCAGACATTGCGATAGTTGAGCAGGAGAAGGCTCATGTTGTTACACAATTAGAGGATTACGTTCAGGAGGTACATAAACAATTAGGGCAAATAGACCGCAATTCTACTATCAAAATTCGCGGTAATAATGTAAAAATGCTGAAGCTCAATCTTCCTGTGTGGGAGGAGAATGCCAATATTTATCATCTTCACGTAACGGATATGGTTGATATGATAGTCCAAAGGGGTCAGGAAAAATTGCGCAAAAGCGAGCCTATCAATGAGCTGTTGGGCAAGCTGCTTACCACTAAGGAACTTTATGATGCTGTCATAGGTATTAACAATGTTCATGTGCAGATGTTTAAGGTTGAGGCGCAGCGCGAAGTACAGATTTCGTGGCGTGATGTGGCGCGAAATTCCGGTGGCGAGGGCTTCTTATCAGCTTTTGTCATTCTTTCGAGCCTTTTGTATTATATGCGTCGAGACGAGACAGACGTTTTTGCAGATCGCAATGAAGGCAAGGTGCTGCTGATGGACAATCCGTTTGCTCAGACTAATGCCGCACATCTGCTTACACCGTTAATGGAGATGGCAGCAAAGAATAATACCCAGCTGATATCCTTTACCGGACTTGGTGGTGAGTCGATTTATAATTGTTATGACAACATTTATGTTTTAAATTTGATTTCATCTAAGCTGAGTAATATTTCTTATTTGAAGAGCAAGCATATTGCCGGCAATGACGGTGAGGTTTTGAGTCTGGCACGTGTTGAGATAACTGATGAAGGGAAGATGGAAAGCCTGTTTTAAATGGTGCTTTTCCAGTAAGTAAACCCTCTATAAGAATTTTTAAATAAAGCTATTGACAAAGATTTAAGAAACGAGTATAATTACTATTGTTCCGAGTGATTGGAACTTATGCCGAAGTGGCGGAATTGGCAGACGCACTTGACTCAAAATCAAGCGGGTTCACGCTCGTGCCGGTTCGAGTCCGGCCTTCGGCACCAGTAAATTTAGGCTCTACAGCTTCGGTTGTAGAGCTTTTTCTGTATTTGTGGTTAAAAATTTGAGGAGCAAAGAAATGCAAGTAGTATTAAGCGCAATTAACAGTAAATACATTCACACAGGCCTTGGGCTGCGCTATGTCGGCGAATATGCCAAAGCGCAGGGGCATGAGGTATCATTAATAGAAGAAACAATCAATACGCCGATTTTGGCGGTGTTGGAAAAAATCATGGCGGTACCGGCACAGGTCTACGGCTTTTCGGTGCATATCTGGAATAAGCCGTTCGTATTTAAGCTGATCCGTATGCTGCGCAAGCTGCGTCCGCAGGCAGCAATTGTTATTGGCGGACCGGAGGTAGCATTTGATGCAGAGAGAATTTTTGCGGAGCTGCCGCAGGCAGATTATATCGTACAGGGTGAGGGCGAGCTGATATTCAATGAGCTTCTACAGTGTTTGGTCGGCGGTGGCGCTGTGCCCAAGCATATTGCATATCGCGAAGGGAAGCATGTGAACCTGAATGGAGGCATTACCGTAATAGATGATATGTCACTGCTGCCGTTCCCGTATCCTGATCTGGAAAAAATGCTGGCAGAGCATAAAATAGTTTATTACGAATGCACGCGTGGCTGTCCTTTTAACTGCGCGTATTGCTTGTCCGGTATTTCGCGCTCTGTGCGCAAGCGTCCGCTGGAGCTTGTGCTGCACGATTTGGACCGATTTATTGCTGCAGGTGTGCCTTTGGTGAAATTCGTAGACCGTACTTACAATCTGGATGAAAAATACTTTCTGCCGATGATGCGACATCTGGCGCAGGCTGATACAAATGCAACCTTCCACTTTGAAATCAAGGCTGATATACTGTCAGAGCACGTTATGGATTTCCTGGCGTCGGTGCCGAAGGGACGCTTTCAGTTGGAAATCGGCATTCAGAGTACGCATCAGCCAACATTAAAAGCTATCAACAGGCAGGATAACTGGGAAAAGCTGGCTGCAAATGTCAAACGTCTGTTGTCTTTCGGTAATATGCATATCCATGTTGATTTGATTGCCGGTCTGCCGTATGAGGATTTGCCGACCTTTGCCAAATCATTTGATGATGTTTACGGACTGGGTGCAGATATGCTGCAGCTTGGCTTTTTAAAGGTATTGCCAGGCACGCAGATACGTCGTGAGAGTGAGCAGCACGATTTGCGTTATATGGACGAACCGCCATATGAAATTTTAGCGACTAAGTATATGCCGTATGAGGATATGCTGTATTTGAAGCACTTAGATAATATTCTGGACCAGACGGCCAACAGCGGTGGCTTTAAATATACGCTGAGGGCATTACTGCGTGCTTCCGGCATGACAGCCTTTGCCTTTTACAGACAGCTGACGCAGTGGTGGGTTAAGGCAGGATTTTATCCGCAGACGCACAATGCCAAGGGTGTAGCGGCAATCCTAAAGCAATTTATAGAAGAGAATTATGCCGGGCAGCAAGCTGAATTACTAGAGATTCTGCGTTTTGACGTATTCTGCGAGATACCGCAATGGCGTCCGGAGTGGCTGAAGTGGCAGACGGAGGCAATTTTTGAGCTAGTTTCTGCTTTTTGGCGTGATGAGGAAAAGGTGCGCCGATATATTCCTGCATATAAATTCAGCAGCTGGCGCCAAATTCATAAGCTGTATCCGATTGAATTGTTTAAAGCTGATTGGGAAACCGGTAATGCAGAAGAAATTTTTGTGATGCTGGATAATAGCGGCGAGCAGCAGAAGCTAATTAAGCTGCCGATTGAAGTAAAATAGAATGGTATTAGTACAATAAAAAACGAGTTGACGAGAGAAAAAATTCTTGCGTCAGCTCGATTTTTTTTGGAGAAATTTACGCGGATTTTGCCGTTTTTCGGTAGAAATTATAACTTTTTTTGAGATTTCTTGAAGAAATTTTAGGTGCTTTAAAGCGTGTATACATGATACTTCATTTGAATACTGAGCCACGTGTATCACGAAAAAATGTTAAAAAAGTAACAAAAAAGGTGTTGACATAATGCAGGTCACATGGTATTATATACAAGTCGACGCGATACGGCAACAAAACAAAAGCCAAAATCGCTAGGCACTGAACCTTGAAAACTGAACATAAACCTAGAAAAAAGCGAATGTGCGGGTCGAGCGCGAAAGCGCAAGACCAAGTCAAATAACTTCTTTTTTAAATAATAAGAGCTAGATTAGTTCTTCAATAAACTTTATTGGAGAGTTTGATCCTGGCTCAGGACGAACGCTGGCGGCATGCCTAACACATGCAAGTCGAACGGAGATTATTTCGGTAATCTTAGTGGCGAACGGGTGAGTAACGCGTGGGCAACCTGCCCTCTAGATGGGGACAACATCCCGAAAGGGGTGCTAATACCGAATGTGACAGCAATCTCGCATGAGGATGCTGTGAAAGATGGCCTCTATTTATAAGCTATCGCTAGAGGATGGGCCTGCGTCTGATTAGCTAGTTGGTGGGGTAACGGCCTACCAAGGCGATGATCAGTAGCCGGTCTGAGAGGATGAACGGCCACATTGGGACTGAGACACGGCCCAGACTCCTACGGGAGGCAGCAGT
>OIYY01000180.1_pt1 | contig 49511 bp, 30 predicted proteins | sample 1588341 | NCBI WGS metagenome assembly OIYY01 (sample SAMN03283287) | human gut metagenome | biome: human-associated habitat; material: feces | host: Homo sapiens | place: Peru | collected 2012
GCAATAATCACAAGATCCTTAGTCTTGCTCGTCTGCCAGTTCCGACACTTCCGCAAATATTTGATTTTCTGTCGCTTGTCTCACGCGACTTTGATATAATATCAAATGAAATCAAATATGTCAACACTTATTTTTATTTTTACATATATTTTTACATATATTTTATGAGCCGCAGTTGAGCTTTTACTCTGGCAATGAGTTCAAGAGGACGAAAAGGTTTGGTCACATAATCATCCGCTCCCAAGGTCACCCCTGTAATTTTATCCGTTTCCTCGTCCTTCGCTGTCAACATGATAATGGGGTATGTGTGTTTTTCCCAGATTTTCTGGCAGAGGGAAAATCCGCTTATATCGGGAAGCATAATATCAAGAATTGCAAGGTCAAGTTCTTCTTGCTCAATACAAGTCAGAGCGTCCTTTGCAGAGTTAAATTTATATACAATGTAATTCTCGTTTTACAGATAGACTTCAAGAAGATCTGCAATATCGTGTTCATCGTCAACAACAAGAATTTTTTCGTTCATCCTGTTCTCTCCATTCTTTTTATATTTATCAATTAAGTATAACAAATTCCGTATTCGAACTCACAAAGAATTTTCAAAAAATATATTAAAATTCTCCTAATATGTTTCATTCTATTCTTGTTTATCTCATCGCATAATAAGGCATTCCATAATCTCTATTATAACGCAAGCAACCATTCTCTCGGTTTCTTACACAGCAGACAGATTCAAAAGTGAGAACTAAAGACGACTGCTTAGGTCAATCGGTCTAAGCAGTCGTCTTTTTCTAACAATATTCAATAATGTGAAATCTTTGCTGATTTCCTTATCAAAATCAGTCGGAACGGCTTACTTAGAATACTTTTTCTTCTTGGAATATGCACTTGTTCCGATCAGTATTCCACCGGATATGAACAGCACTGCAAACCACAGCCACAGATTATTGTTATCGCCTGTCTGGGGACTGTTGGTATTTTCATTCCCATCTCCGTTAGGATTGGTCGGCTTATCTCTATCCGGATTTACAGGATTTGTTGTGTTGTCATCACCCGGATTTGTCGGCTCTGTAGGCTTTGTTGTTCCTGTAGCCGGGATTTTCTCTCCCTTTACCTCATAACCGCAAACCTTGCACGTCTTATCGCCCGTATAACCTGACTCAGTTGCTGTGGCATCCTTTGCATTTTCCACCTTCCAGTCATGTTCCGCTCTATCACTGACTGCCCCGCAGCTACATTCGTGCCAGTGTCCATTTTCGTCTGACTTCCACTCACAGCCATAGCTGTGCTGGTGCGTATCATCTACCGTTACCGTGATATTCAGCCGTTCGCTGTAATCCATGCCATCCTTATATGCTGCAATACGGAATTTTGTATTTTCCGTAATTGGTATCGGGTTGGTATAGATTTTCCGGCTTGAGCTGTTCTGGCAAGGACAGGTATCGTCCGTCGTGTAATAAATGGTTACGCCATCCTCAGCCGATATTACAAGCTGTTCTCCGCCTTTTACCGTAATATAGTTTTCCTTCGGAGAATTTTCTCCAAATTGAGTTTCCCCAATCGCCGCCGTCGGACGCTTCGGACGTCTTTCCTCCAAGGCGGCACGGAACGTAAGCGTTTTTTCAAGGCTGGTACCCGCTGCCCGGAACGTAATATCTGTATATCCCGGCAGCAAAGCGTTTGCCGTAAAAACAGTTTTTCCCTCCGCATCCGTGACTTCTGAACCGGAATACAGCGCAGCAATCAAGGTATTTCCAAACTCCGCCTCTACGGTAACACCTTCCATGTAATTTCCTTCCGAATCCTTTACCCGTACCGTAATCTCTTTTTCTGTACCGGCTTTTGCAAAAATAACACTCTCATAATCCAGGATAAGTTCCGCCGGACGTGCGGAAACGGTTAATTCTCCGCTATTGTAAAAAGCAAGCGCTTTTCCGGTATAATTCTGTGCGCCGTCAAGGGTAAAGGAAACCTTACTGCCTTTTTGGAAGCCGCCCGCCTTTGTAATGTGCAATACCTTTGAATATCCACTGTCAACGGACTGCCACATACCGGTCATATCTGCTGGAAGTATGATTTCTTTTTCAGTATCCATGTACTGGCTAAAGATCACTTCGATATAATCGGGATATGCACCCACCGACGAAACCACAGGCTTTTCCGTTGATTTCATGGCAATTTTCAGCCCCATCCGCGGCGGCGGCACTTGCATCCATTCAGTTGCTGTGGATTCATATCCTTCTTTTTCAAAGCGCACCTGCCACCAGCCGTTCGGCACATCCCATGCAAATACTCCGCTGTTGTCCGTAATCTGCGGATTTATCTGCTCATAATTCTCCGCATCCCAGACAACTGCATTGGTTCCATCAGAGTTGTCCGCATAGTAAACGGTTGCCGTCACACCAGAAAGAGTATTGGATTCCACTGCCTCGTAAACAATACCGGACGGATCCATGACCGGCTGAATCTTTTGGGTCTTCTTCATAATGCGTTCCATATCCGTATCGTCACACTTCTGCTTCCGTTCCCTCGTCAGCCTGTCCAGTTCAGCGGAAAGCCTTGTAATCTCCGCAGCGCGGCGGACACCCGTAGCGTTGGAGCATCCGTCCCACATGGCGCTCAACCCGGTAGTTATCGGCGTTTTATCGGCTGCGCCGACAACTGTAAAGATTGAACCTACCCAGGAATTGGCATAGTAGCGATCCTTTTCCAGACCCATGTACAGTCTAAGATCCATTGCCACAAAGCGTTCTCTCATAATCGCATTGGAGCAAAGCGGTTTATCCTTGTAGCGTTCCTCAAACATCTTCAGTTCGTCAATGTATCCCTGCATATCCGCCTCGCGTACTGTATAGTCCACATAGGCTTCCGTATCCTGCATTGCGCCTTCGATACCTGTTGCTGCCCCAACAAGTCCTACGGTTGTGGACATTCCCTCTGTCAGATTCAGTGCCAGCTGACTGTCCGTCACGCCCGGCAGATGCATTACCTGATTCAGTGCCTCCGTCGCATTTCCAAAACAACCGATAAATGCATTACGGACTCCCTGATCAAAATTACCGGCAGCTTCTCCGTTATAATCAATTTCATTTCCGTCGGCGTCAATAAAGGCGAATCCTCCGGTAATGCCGCTTACGCCGCCTTCCCGAGCCAGAGAAGTGTTCGTTGTTTTCATAAGCGCATTTGCCACCGCCCGAAGCGCCACAGGCTTGAATTCCTCCTGCACTTCTGCCGATTCTTCCGCATAATCCTTAAATGCGATAAATGTCCCGTCTGCGTTTTCGCACACCTCATAACCATCCGCCCGGAGTTCCTCTGCTGTGCGTGTATTCTCCTTCATCGTAATACCCATATCCGCATAGACTTTCTCCCATGAGCTGTATTCTGTGATGTTCTTTTTCAATCCCATCATCTCGGAGAAACTTTCCATCGCTTCATCAATTGCTTTCTCCGCATTGTAGAACGCCGCCTGAACCTCCGGCGTTTGTTTTGCGAACCACTCCGGCATGGTTTCCGACGCACGGTACTTTGCACCAAAAATATATTCGGACACATCGAAATTCGGGTCCTCCGTATAGGTAAGGTTGTTCGTTTTCGCATATTCTTCCATATACCGATTCTTAGTTTCCGCAATAGTCTCTGCTAATTTCTCACTCTTTTTATTTCTCTCATTCGTAATCTCCGCCGCCTTTTTCTGGCTCTTTTCGGCTGTTTCTGCGTCATAAGTGAATGCCTCTCCATGATCTACCCAGTCGATGGAAAACTCTTCCGGGAGCTGCGCCTCTGTAACAACTCCGCTTTCGTCAGATGGAAGCATAATCTCTCCCGCAAAGTTAAACCGATAGCCTGCTCCTTCTGTCAGTTCTTCTGTTTTGAAGAGCTGCATTGATATCGTATGTACCGTTCCGTCCAGCGTCTTCATATAAGTGATTACATTCTCCGGCGCTGATCCGCCTACAAATGCAGCGCATACGGTCCATGCATTGTCTGCTTCCTCATTAAATAAATACCAATAAAATGTCGGAGGATAAAAGGACTGTGACGCTGAATACAGGTATTCTCCATTATAAGGGCTGCCCAGACGGTTCGTCTGATAAAAATTCCATGATTCTAACACCGCAACTGTTTTGGCATAGGTAACATTTGCAGAAACCTGTTCATTACCGATGATTGCCGTCAGTTCAAACGTCTGTGCCGGAAGAGCATCGTCCGGAAGATTATAGGTAAATGTCACATTTCCAAGACCATTGGTTTTCCCTTTTCCCACCTGTTCCCCATCCAGCAGTAGCGTGACATCACTGTTTGGCGCTGCACAGACAGTCACTTTATTTCCGGTCAGACTGTTCAAGTCTCCCGCCGCCGGGCGAATCTCATAATCATAGATAGTAAACGAGGTGCTTCCGATTGGCGCCGTCGTCTTTCCCACCGTTGCACCTGCAGAAAGACTGTATGTCCCTGCCTTACCGCAGGAAAACCCCAGATAGAACACGCCCGTCTGCTTTGTTTTATTTATCGTAACCGTATTGTCAGAAACCGTATAATCATCTTTTCCCAACTGTTCTGTCTCTGAACAGACATATTTCAGCGTCATATTCTCAGGAAGCAGAATCGATACCGTTCCCTTCTTACCCTCTGCAAAACCATAATAAACTCTTACCGCAAAAGTCTGTCCTCTAATCACATAACTCGTCTCGGAAACAACCGAGCATTTCTCTTTATTTAAGATACCGGACACGTCTGTTTTCAGCAGGGGAACCGTAATTTCCACCGGGTTCGTCTCTCCATCGGAAACCTCCGCAGTTACCTTCGCATAATCGATTCCTTCCGTCAGTCCCATACTCTCCAGAACATCCAAGGATGTTACCACCGAGAAGTTATCGTTGGCGTTATATGCGACCACGGTATAAGTTCCGGCCTTCAGTCCGTTTGTCAGATAGACGCCATCCTTTGCGATCTTGCTCTTGCCGACCAGTTTTCCTGCCTTATCAAACACAAGAATGTGATTGTCTCCGGCGAATTTACCGCTTGCGGTCAGTTCCAGTTTCCCCCATGCGGTCAGCGGAAGTTCAAACACCCCTGTTTCGCGATCTGCGGTTACGCTTCCGCCTGTAAATCCAAGGGCGTCTGCATCTACAGTCAATGTCAGATTTTCTTCGCTAACAGTATCCTCCAGCACCACACTTGGATATTGCAGGATATAATCCGTTCCTTCTTTCAGTTCCCGTTCTCCTGCCTTCAGGCTGATTTCCAGATTACGGAAACTATTTACCGCCGCCTCGCCAAAGTCCACCTCCATCACACGATTCATCGGTAATTTCTCTCCGTCTGAAAATGCAATTTCTCCCAAATTCCAGTCTCCGTCAAGCGATGCCCGGATATAATGCTTGTTGTAATATCCGTCTTTAGAAACTTCCGCCGTCACTTTTGATCCGGCATCTGCTTTTACAGAAAATTGATTATCCGTAAGCGTCACTGTCTTTTCCTGATTATCCTGATACAGTACTATCTTCGCGCCGGAAGGAATCGTTCCGGACACTGTAAATGTCTGTTCTGTCCCGTCCAGAGCCACAAAGGTATATCTTTTCTGGGCTCCATCCATGACGTCCTTCTGCGCCTCGTAAAACTGTTTCAGCATGGACGGATTTCCTTCTGAATCCGTCTCATATGCCCGGATTGTCGCTATACCGGCAAAGGGGTCTTCATAATCCACATCTCCGATAGTTACCCTGTCATAACTCTCCATTTCCGAATCATATGGCGTTAGTTTAAAATCCTGATTCGCAAACTCTACAATAATTCCCGTATAGGTAAAGTCTTCCTCTCCTTCCCCCGGGTCATACTGCTTCGTACAGTCTGCGAAAGCACCGCCGTAAACTTTCGTTACCGTAGCAGGCACGACTACCTTCTGCTCTGCCAGTCCCTGGCATCCCTTGAACGCATGCGGACCAATCGTTTCCACGCCCGGCAAAATGGTGAGTGAGTTCATATATATACATCCGTAAAAGGCGCTGTCTCCTATGGTTTTAATATTCGATGGAATCGTCACATTTGTGAAAAAACAGCCGTCAAATGCATAATAGCCCAGCTCCGTCACGCTGTCCACCGCCAGTGCCTTCGCAAGTTCTGCGTCAGAAAGCGCCTTACAATTATCAAACCCTGTCAGAAGCGTAAAATTTTCATTTTGCGGCCAGTCGATACTGGTCAGAGATTCACAGAAGGAAAACGCACCCATCCCGATCTCTGAAAGCGTATCCGGCAGGTTCAGCGATGTAATCCCCGTATATTCAAATGCTTGTACTCCGATACTCTCCACACTGCCCAGATTCAGAGACGTCAGATCTGCACAACTCCCAAATGCACCGTTTTCAATGCTCTTCACGCAGTCGGGAATGGTCAGTTCGGTAATTCCCGTGCCCGCAAATGCGCTAAGTCCTCCGATGGAAGTTAGTCCCGTACAGTTAGAAAAATCCACGGATGTAAGGAACTCATCCTGAAAAAACGCATATGACTCTATCGAAGCCAGTTTCTCCGGAAATGTAACTGACTGAACTGACGTCCCCGAAAACGCCCACTCTCCAATCGTAAGAGACTGCGTACACTTAGAAAAATCTATGTTCGTTAATCCGGGAACATCATGAAAAGCATATCCGCCAATACTGGTAAGGTTCGCTGGAAATATCACAGACGTTAGCGTCTCATTGTGTCCTCCCGAATTTCCAAATGCGCTTACTTCAATTCTTGTAACCGGCTTTCCGTCAATTTCATCTGGAAAAACGATTTCCGATACGGTATCATCACCTCCGGTAATCACAATCTCCTCGCCGTCTATCCGGTAACTCACATTTCCGCCAGTAGCAGCAAAAGTACCTTCTTCTATTGTCTTACCCGTAAGGTCAGTTCCCGCCGCCAGCACACTTATCGGCAACAAACTAAGCGTCATGCACAAAGCTAAAACCAAAGCCGTAATTCTATACTTTTCCCTCGTAAGCCTTTTTAACCTTTTCACAGTGAGTCCTCTCCTTTCTGCTGTCATCGCTTATTCAGCTTTCTGCGCTTGCTGTAAATGGTAACGCCTATCACACCGCCGCAGGAAATGAACAGTATGGCAAACCACAAGGCAAGGTTGCTGTTGTCGCCTGTCTGTGGGCTTGTGGTATCCTTGCCGCCCGTTGGCGTTGTAGTATCAGTTTTGTCCCCTTCGGTTGGCTTCGTCTGCTCCGTGGCAACTTTCTTAACCTCAAAATTTGCACTGCATTCACCGTCTGTATAGACAACAGTTAATTTATGTGTGCCGACAGAAAGCGTTTTTAGGTAATCTGTGCTCAGCGTGACGATCGTAGAACCGGATTTCGCCGTATAATTCTTCGCATCAATCAGCGTACCGTCAACCTTAACGCCTGTGAATTTGTCGAAATCCCCGTTTGCACGGAAGGTCAGCGTTCCGTCGATGTTCTGCGTCCATGTGCCGTTTGCTCCCTCGATAATTTTGTAATCCGAAGCACCTGCCGCAGTAGGCGTCATGGTAAGGTCGGTTTCGACCCAGAAGCTCTGGGTGTCATTCTCATCGCCTATACGAGTGTACTTCACTTCCTGACCGTTGATTTTCAGCTTGACATCGGGTGAGAAGTTTCCGTAATATGCAGTCACATATACCCCGTAATGATAGGTCTTTCCAGCTTCAAAAGTAGTGATTTTGTTTTTATAAATTTCGCTTCCCCACTCCGGCTCAGTAGAAACCAGACCGGTATCGCTGTCCAGGCTCCACCACTCACACCGAAATGCGTAGTCTTCATTATCGGGTACATTGCCAGTAAATACAGGCTTATCTCCGTCTTTAAAAGTTATGGTTGCATTATTGATTTCTATAACATCAATTTCCTTTGGCTCAACCGGCTTGGTCGGTGTAATTGTTGCAATACCAGTAACATGCACAGATTGTCCGTCCAGATTCACACTAATATTTTGCTGTTCAACCGTCCAACCATTTACAGTTACTGTCAGTCCCGAATCTGTTGCTGCGAAAGTCCGTCCGTTTTTCGTTTTCAGCAGAATTGAATATCGATAGGATTTCCCTTCCTCAAACGAAGTAAACCTGCCCCCGAAGTGTTCAGGGTAATAATCTTCATTTGAGTACCAAAAAGCATACTGCTCGGTTTCTGCCCAACTTTCATAAGCAATCTCATAGTTTGCACCAATATCTTTAGTCATAGCAGTAGCCTTTGGTGTATCTCCCTCATTATAAGAAAGCGTAGCGCCAATCACTTCAATATCTTTTATTACGGTATCGTTTGCCCCGTCGCTTACTGTGACAGACGGCAAAAACTCCCACGCAGTAAAGGTTTTCCCATTATCAGACACGCTTGTATTTGCCGTTTGTGCTGTATATGTTGTTCCCTCGCAAATAAAAGTTACATTATCAGAAAATACATATCCCTCTTTCGCCTTTAATACAACGCTATACCAGTATTCCCCACCGGCAATCGGGTTACGGGAAGTATCTGTGCTTTTGATAGTGTCCGTTATCGGAGTACTTTCGCCATAAGTGGACTTCTCCCATGCTTCTTCCACGATTTCCACTTTTCCGCTGCAAGCAGAATTGTTGGGATTGACTTCGGCAGTAAATGCAACGGGCTGTGAAGCATCAAGATTTTTCCAAATATTACCGATGTCAACTGTGGTAATAACCTCGTCGGTGCTATTATCCGGAATATCAATAGAATAAGGACTGTAAATTTTTAGCGTAGTGCTCATATCTTTCACTTCAAGATTTGTGCTGTTTGCCGGCGTACCCCATTCATAACCGCCTACGGACACAACAGTTTTGTCTTTGCCAATAAAATATCCGCTGTCAGCAGTCAAAACGATATTATAACTGTAGTGCTTGCCTGCTTCGAATTGAGTAATCTTCTTATCATCAGCAAGCGATGCCATTTTATCCACATCGGAATACCAATAACGTCCTGTGCTCGTCCAGTAACTTCCTTCTTCTTTTTGTTCTATTTCGTTCCAATACTCATAGGCAACAGAACAGTTTCCCTCAGTCACCGCTGCTGCCTCCTGCGGTGCATCGCCAGCTTTATAGTTTGGTGCAGTGTAGGTGACACTAATTTTGTCAATGTAATTGACTCCTGCCGCAAACGCAGTTATCGGCACAATCGTCAGTGCCATGCAGAGTACGAGCAGGATGCTCAACAGCTTTCTGCTGTGTCTTTTTTGATTTTCCATAATGATTCCTCCATTTTCTAAGCCTTGCAAACAGACTCTTGTAATTTTGATCTTCTCAGCAAAGCATTCGCCAACACTGTCTCATTTTCCAGATATTGTGATATCCGGTCGGCAACAGCAGTAACGGCTCGCTGTATTCCATCTGCGGACAAGTATTTGTGTGGACGCACCATTGTGACAAGCAATTGTGTTCCATCTGCCTGTTCGCTTACAGAAATAGAAAAGACGCTTTTGTTTCCATATACCGATATCTCGGAAACGATTGTCGACGAATCTGTTTTCTCGTATCGGATTCTGTCCTGTTCCAGCACCTCGTATATGGCAACGATGACATACTGCCGGACATATGGAAGTATCCTTTGCGTAGTATTCACGATTCAGCCTCCTTCCTTGGTACGCTTCACTTGTTTCGCATAAATACCGACTCTATTATGGGCAAAAGAGGAAGAAAAGTATATAAGGGAACTCCGCCAATCTGTCAAAACGGGGTGGCGGAGTTCCGCCATTCTTCAAAATCAAGACAAAAAGGTGATTTTTATCAAAAAAGACATAAAAAATCCGCCCTCCGTTTCCGGAAGGCGGCAGAGCAAATGCCATGGTGAAAAATTATTTATTGTAAAGATTAAGCAGTCCGACACGGGATTTTACACCGGTCTTTTCGTAGATAGCGGAAATATACCGTTCCAAAGTTCGTCTGGAAACATACAGGCTTTCAGCGATTGCCTGAACGCTGTCCTCTGTATTGACAAGACAGCCGAACACCTCGGTTTCTCTTTCCGTGAAAGAAAACACTTCTGAGAATTTTCGCAGCTTTTCTTTCTCGCTGACAGCATCAGATGCATCTGTAATAAGCTGTTCCATAAATGCTTTCTTTTGAAAGGTATATGCTGCCGCCACGATACTGACTGCTACAAATAAAAACAGCACAAGAACAATGACGGCAATACTGCTGTCGGAGGACAGCAGGGTTAAAACGAGATTGGCAATGACAGCGGCGGTGATATTATTGACCGCACGTCCCATGCCTGCCCACAGCTCAGGTATTTTCATATGACTGGAAAGCTCCATAAAGCTGGAGGTAAAGAATACGGCAAAAAAGCCCGCCGACAGGTAGAAAACAATCAGGCCTACCAAAAACGGTCCGGCAAGTTTAAGTACGACGATACATATGGTTGACAGCACCATCACACAGTACATAACAAGCCCCATATATTTGCGATTCTTTATGTCAAACACAAATCCCGCCGCCAGACCGCTTAACGCAAGCAGGATTCTCGGCCATTGTCCTATGTCAACTGTTCCGTTTGCATGTACAAGCGTTACCGCACTGTCAAGCGTACTGAAAATAAATGTCATCAGCACTACAAGCAGAATAATAAGAATACCGACTATTGATCCCTTTGTGTGTTCTCCAGTATTGCTTTCGCTCTTTTCTTCATCCGATGACGCTTCTGACTTCTGACCATTGCTTTCACAATAAACACGGTCGTTCTTTATCAGCATCCAAACAAGCAGCAGCAAAAATACCGATAAAATGATTGCTTCCGCCGTTTCCGAACGAACAAGATTGTTGTTTGCAAACTGGAGCAGGATACCCAGCGCATAGGAAATACCCACAGTCCTTGCCAAATACCTGTCTGTTTTCATCATACGCATGGAAACATAAAAAACCGCGCTGCCGGCCAAACCAAGAAGCAGAAACAAAACAAGTCCCGCTATGAATGTCGCTGTATAAGCAGTCCCCATACAGATGAGGGCTATACACATAACAGATGCCAGGCTGATCATAACGAAGCATACTGCTTTGAGACGGTTTTTACAAAAGCGGTTCAATAACGGATACAGCAGAAAGCCTGCCGTACTTACTCCGAGTGCATAATTCTGTGCTAGGACGGTTTTATCCTCTGATACCATGTGGGAAAGCACATCTACATATAGATATTCCGCACCTAAAAACAGAAAGGTGAACAGTCCCATCAGAACAACAGCATTTATGTAAGGGATTCTATCCTTCTTTTTGAAATCCACGCTTTGCGTGATTTTTGTTAAAACATTGCTCATCGAAAAAACTCCTTTATATGCTGTCATAACTGAACTCCATAATGTCGTTGGGAGTACAGTTTAATGCACTGCAAATCTTGCCTACGATATCCACGGTTATGTTTTCACCCTTGTTCATCTTTGAAATAACATAATTGCTGATCCCTGCCGCTTTTTCAAGTTCTTTCTTTTTCATATCCTTGTCAATGAGCAGCTTCCAAAGTTTCTTATAACTCACAGTCATACAGATTCCCCTCGTTTCTGAAATTCTTTTTTGTAATAGCAACGGTAACTGGCAGAGAAAACAGCCCGTGCATTTAAATTTAATTCAGCATATCATATTTCAGCTAGTCCAGACCATCCTTTATCCTATCCTGTATATTGACCAGACACTGTAAGAGAACAGGATTGAACTGTCCACACTCTCCATCAAGAATCATCTGCATTGCTTTTTCATGTGAAAATGCGCTCTTGTACACACGATCGCTTGTCAAGGCATCATATACATCGGCTACAGATACCACCTGTGCCGAGATTGGTATATCGTCTCCCTTCATGCCATCCGGATATCCGTTACCATCATACCTCTCATGATGCCAGCGGCATATCTGCCAGGCTGTTTTGAGAAGCTTTTCCCCCTTGAAGGCATCCAGGTCATCGAGCATCCTTGCGCCGATCACAGTATGAGTCTTCATCACCTCAAACTCTTCATCGGTAAGCCTGCCCGGCTTATTTAAGATGGCATCGTCTATGCCGATTTTGCCGATATCGTGAAGGGCTGAAGCTGTAGCTATCAGCTCTATATCATCGCCTGTTATGTCATACCTGTCCGTTATGCCAACCAGCTCCTTTAAAAGCATATCCGTAAGCTTATTAATATGAATAACATGGCTTCCGCTCTCGCCATTTCTGAACTCGACTATGTGGCTTAAAATTGAAATCAGGATTTTATTATTGTTCTCACGCCTGTATATCTGGTCGGTCACCATGCGAATCAGCCTGCGCTGCTTGGCATAGAGCTTTATTGTATTTACCACACGCTGATAAACCACTTTTACATCAAAGGGCCTGCTTATATAATCTGACACACCCATCTCATAAGCCTTTCTCACATAGCTCTCTGAATCCTCTCCTGATATCATAATAACAGGGATATCATCAATCCAGTGCTTCCTGTTCATGTAGTCAAGCACCCCGTATCCATCCATGACCGGCATCACCATATCAAGAAGTACAATTGATATTCCGGTACCATACTCCTTGAGCTTTTCTATACACTCGGCACCATTTGCTGCCTCGAGTATTCTAAAGTCGTTTCCGAGCATTTCAGACAAAAGCTCACGATTTACTATGGAATCATCCACTATGAGCACCTGCTGTTTTATCTCGTCAAGCTCCTCCGTTGTGACATCCTCATCGTTTTCAATTATCACAATATTTTTTCGGTTTTTAGCTATATACATAAGTGAATCCGCGCGCAGCACTGCATCCGTCACAGTCTCGTCTTTACAGAGCACACCACCTATGCTGACCTTAAGCTGCAGCTTTGAATACTCAGGAATGACTGTCTTGTTTATCGCATCCTGCATATCCATCAGCTTTTTGCGAAACTCATCCTCTGTCACATCGTATATGATGATAAGGAACTCATCACCACCATAACGGATTGCCAGGTCGCTCTTTCTGATACAGCTCTTTATCGTATCAACACAAGCACACAACGCCATATCACCTGCTATATGGCCCAATGAATCGTTGTACAGCTTGAAATCATCGACATCGAGCATGGCTACACCGGCATTTATCTTGCTGTTTTTGACATTTTCCTCATAGAAACGCCTGTTGTAAACACCTGTCAGTGCATCACTGTAGAGCTTTTCCTTATAGCTTACTATCTTGGATTCAAGCTTTTTGCGGACCTCTTCATCCTTCAGTGCCCCGCCATCCATACGGTTAACAAGCTCCATTACATAGTTTTTGCCTTCTATATTATAGTACCTTGATATAACCTGATATGAATCAGTGCCCGAAAACTCTATCTTGACACGCTGCCTTTTATCTTTTATGGTCTTAGCCGTGATACAGTTTGTGCATTGTTTATTTTTCTTCCAGAATGAATAGCACGGACACGGGTCAATAGTATCCTGATTATCGCTGTTATTCTCCATGCGTGATATGCGCTCTTCATCTATCAGACGCACTATGTCAAAAATCTGGCCATAGTCGTCCATTTTTTCTTCTATCTGCTTCATTGTATAGCAGCATGTACTTTTTTCTATATCTTCTTCGTGCATGTTACACCTTCTTCGTCAGATATATTTCTCCTCGAAGCTTTCTATGCACATCGGCTTGTCGAAGAAATATCCTTGTATGTAATCTATTCCCATCTTCTTAATTATAGCATATTGTCTGTCAGTCTCAACTCCTTCTACGCAGACATGTACTCCTATTGTATTGGCAAGCTCTGTAACCATCTTGACAAATGCATCAGAAAAATCATCCTCCCCAAGATGCTCAATGAAGCATTTATCTATTTTAATTATATCAAGAGGCATCTCCCTGATATGGTTTAAAGATGAATATCCCGTACCAAAATCATCCAGCGCAACCTTCACCCCCAGCGCCCTTATCTCACTGAGTATCCGCTTCATGCGCACCATGTCATTGATTGCCAGGCTCTCTGTCACCTCAAGACACAGATTTCCCGGGTCTATGCCCACCTCGTCAATTACAGTTTTTATTTTCTTTACTATGTCATTCTGCAGCAGCTGCACCACGGACAGATTGACATTTACCTTGTAGTCAGGATGTCCCATGTCATTCCAATACCTGCAGTGCTTTGCCGCCTCTCTTAGCACGTGCTCCCCGATTGGGTTTATAAGCCCCAGATACTCAGCAAGCGGTATAAAGTCAACCGGATTTATAAAGCCCATGGTCGCTGAATTCCATCTGACAAGAGCCTCTGCACCAGCACAGGCATCATCCCCTTTCACGCTTATAATCGGCTGAAAGTACACGGTGAACTCATCGCACTCATTCATTGTGGCTTTTCTCATGTGCTTTTCCAGGTCAAGTCGCTTCGTGCTTGTGCCATCAATACCCTCGTTGTAGAACTCTATACGGTTTTTTCCTTCTTTTTTAGCATTGAAAAGCGCTATATCAGCTCTTCTTATGACATCCTCCACAGTACTTGCATCTGTCGGGAAAAATGCCACGCCTGCACTTATCGTACAGTAATAGTCCTCTCCCTTTAAGAACCACGGTTTGACAAAGATCTGCTGTATATCATTAATGATACTCTCCAGCCTGTCAACCGAGCTGCCTGCCACTATAATTATGAACTCATCGCCACCCATCCTGTAGCAGTGATTCTCAATCCCCTTCACCTGCATCAGGCTGTGTGATATGGCTTTTAAAAGCACATCTCCGTACTGATGTCCAAGCCCGTCATTTATGTGCTTGAAATCATCCAGATCTATATAAATCATCGCACCTCTGGTGTCGTTTTTCACTGAATCATCTATAAACTTAGCCAGATCCTGCTCACATCTCATCCTGTTATACAGTCCTGTCAGGAAATCATTATTGGCCTGATTCTCAATGCGCTGCTGATAACGCTTCTTCTGCGTGATATCGTACAGTGTAACGAGCTGCACCTTGCGCCCATCCACCCACACTATGCCCGTGCGATGAATATCAAACCACTTATCCTCCTCCGTCACATATACCTCTGTAAAGCTCCGGCTATCTGCGGTATGGGAAAAAATATATTTTTCCAGCTTATTCTGCTCGATAATATTTGAAAGCAGCTGCTTACAGTAATTATTCATGTAAAGTATCTCTGACTTTGACATATCGACCACGTAGATGCCGCAGCCTGAGTTCTCCAGTATCGCTTCAAGCGAAGCATAGGAGCCTGCAAGCGAGTTGGTTGTTATCTTTTTTGTGAGGACACTTTGAATAACGCGCTTCGTATCATTTAAAAACTTCACATCATATTTTCCCCAGCTTCTGCCATCCGCCTCATCAAAAAAGCATACATACATCTGTGTCCTGTTGTCTATATTTACCGGCTGGAATATGGCTGCCTTCATAGCATGCTTCTCCATGAAAAGCCGGAATTTCTCCGGCATCACAGAATCTGATGATATGATATAAGGCTTTCCTGTGAAAAAAGGCACCTCGGTGATTGATATTGTATCAAACGGCTTTCTGCCATAACTTACGATTACATCCAGATGCATGCCGTCCACATTTTTGCGGATGATAAAAGCACCGGTAAGCTTTATGGTTGTAACCGCACTCTCCAGCGCTTTTTGCGCCATATCAGTAAAGCTTCCATCCATCTCAAGCAGCTTTATGACAGAATTGATAGACTCAAGCATATGAAACTGTCTCTTGATTTCCTCATCCGACTTCCTGATAAGCGAAAGTGCCTCATTCGCAGCACTCTCATCTCTCATTGTAATCAAAAGCTGTCTTGTCACAGTCTCCAGAAACTCAATTGTCCTGTCAAAGCGTGCCTCACCGGTGGTGAGTATGCCATCAGGAAGCAATGCCCTCTCATCATCAGACAGCTTCTCATCAATTACTGCAGCTATAATCCAATATATATCAGGTGTATTGTCCACTCTTACAATCAGACCATACAGCCTGAGATAGTCCTTATCGAGCGGTTCATCTATGAGATTCTCAACCCTGCAGTCAGACAGTCTCAAAAGAAGGTTTTCGTATTTGTCTTCACCAATAAGGGCAAGCATACTTTTCCACTCTGCCTTACAGTGACACGCTTCTGTCATGACCCCGTCCTTTTTTGTCAGACACAATAAATATATTCCGTTAGCCAGGCAGAAATAATCCTGTATTTTTTGAAAAATCTTGGAATCCGACATATTTTCCTCCTAAAAACTCACGCAAATCAATCCTCATACCTGATAACAAACAAATAAAAGTCATTCTTATCGAGAATACATGTCTCCTGAAGCAGACGGTATTCGACACGCAGCCTGATTTGTTTCTTCACAAACCCAATCTCATTTGAATACATGACTATGATTCCGCCGGATACCAGATGCTCTGCGGCCTTGTCGAAAAACCTCTCGTAAAAAAGCTCCATCTCCGCCTTGGTCTGTCGGTTACGAACCGGCATATCCGTAATCAGCTCATCAAATTTGTAGTCATGTCTGAAATCAAAGAAATCCCTGTGTATAAAATTAATTCTTGTTTTGGCAAACGCAGCATTCTCTCTGCCCATAGTGATTGCATCTCCATAGGTATCTGTAGCATATATCTCGCGTGCCGGGACTAAATGTGCGCGCTCTATAAGCAGTGTACCAACTCCGCAGAACGGATCCATGATTTGTGCCGTTTCCTTAAGATACGGCTTTGCAAGTGAAACAATAAGTGCCGCTTGTGATGGATGCATCGACGTAGGAAGCACATTCTTTCTGTACGCAAATCTATTATCCTGTATGGAACATAATCTCATGCAGACAAAATAATTGTCATTTTTTGTCGGTATGAGCTTAATCACCACGTCGTAATCATTTGGTGAATTGATCATCCTGCCCGCAAAATGCATATCGATAGCTTTCGCAAGCCTGCTCTGGTACGCCGCATCTGCCGTGCTCTCAATACGATAGTAAAACGGACCACCCTCCCGGTGCATGCGTCTTAATATATCATACATATCTGACTCTGCAAGAAGTCCGGCTGCTTCCTGTGCATCCTTTGGCAGGAGAGATGCTGCATGTATGGTAAAGTACATTTTTCTGAATGTGCGCACCTGCATGATAAGAGGTATATTGTCAGTCTTTACAAGCACTCCAAGCGGATGCAGCTTTGTATCCTTAACCGGTATCTGACGTCGTACCACCTCTCTGTGAAGGCGGTTTGTCATCAGAAGCAGCTCAGCCTTTACTCCCTCGAGCACAGGTGTATGGTGCTTTATCCCATTATATTTAATCAGGATTTTATTTATCTCGTTTAATTCTTCCTCAATATGCTTCCTATTTTCAGCTGTGACCGTCATATGCTCAAGCTCTTTTGCACGCTCCATAAGCTGTGGCAAAAGCTCTTTACAGTCCAGCTGTGACAGCGCCGCCAGATATGAGCCCTTTACAAAGCGCATCTGTTCAGCCTCGTATGCTTTAAAAATCTCATCAGAAAGCTGTGACATATGAAGATCTCCTATCAGAAGCGCTGCGTTCTTTCTGGTTTTTGCATCTTCTGCTCCCATAAACGACACAAGCAGCTCATCTTCTCCTGCAAGCAGCTTTAGAGCCTCTGCTAATGCATTTTCATCTTTAATCTCCTGTCTGAGGCTGCTCAGATTCTGACGTACATTCTCTTTTTTTAACAGATTTCCGATAATTTCCTTCATTTTTTAAATCATCCTTTAATTTATTGTATATTGTCAGTTTTGGCTTGCCTCTTCCTTTGGCACACCATTTTCTTCGATGTATGTATCCAGATCCTTGTGAAACTGCTCCCACGCATCCTCATGCTCCACGAAATATAGCGGACACTTCTTGCCTGTCACATCGTAGTGCCTTATTACATCATCAGCACTCAGATCATACCGCCCCATAAGCCATGTGGTGAGCTCTATGAGCGACTGGTATGTGCTGTCGTTAAACTTTCCTGTCTCATCCTCTATACAGCACTCTATCGATATTGTGTCACTGTTTCTGTTATTAGATGCATACGATATCTCATTGCAAGGTATGCACTGCACTATCTCACCCTCTAATCCTATAACAAAGTGTGAGCTTGCTTTGGTCTTTTTGGTCTCTGCCAGGCCATTGAAATAGTCTCTGTTTTGTCTGGCTGACGTACCCGGATTTGCTGTATAATGGACAACTATGCCGTTTACCTTCTCTAGTGCCTTCTGTGGTCTGGAATACGGATTGGGTGTCAGCAGCTGTACATCAAGCTTTGGCTGTATAGGATTGTAAAGAGTACTGGTCACCTCTGCCTTTACCTCTTCCTGCTTTGCCTTTTTGCCCCTTAAAGCTCCCACTATGATTATCGTTGCAATTATAAGTATTATCACGCCTATAACAATGCCATTGCCAATAAGCTGCTTTCTTCTAACCTGGGCGCGGTGTCTCTTTCTATATTCTTCGCGCTTTCTCTGTCTTATCTTTTCATACTCGTCCATTTAATTATCCCCGGTTATCTCTTTTGTTTGCTTTTATATAGCTATTCCAAGCTTTTATAAACATTTACATACATATAAGAGTATATTAGCACAAATCGGCTTATTATGCCACATAAAATAATACAAAAGCACCAGATATTACGACGTAACATAATACCCGGTGCTTTATTATAAATGCATATTCTTACTAATCACACTTAATTAATCACATTTAATCTCGTGAACCCATCCATCCGGTCCATCAATATGGCCCATCTGAATGCCTGTAAGTGTGTCACGAAGCTTCTTTGTGACAGGTCCCATCTCATCCATACCGCTTGGGAAGCAGATTTCCTTGCCGTGGTCTACAATCTTTCCTACCGGTGAGATTACTGCTGCTGTTCCGCAAAGTCCACACTCAGCAAAATCCTTTACCTCATCAAAGAGCACCTCTCTGTGCTCAACCTTGAGTCCTAAGTACTTCTCTGCAACTACCATCAGTGAACGGCGTGTGATTGATGGCAGGATGCTGTCTGATTTAGGGGTAACAAATGTGCCATCCTTTGTGATAAAGATGAAGTTTGCACCACCTGTCTCCTCTACCTTTGTACGTGTTGCAGGATCGAGGTACATATTCTCTGCAAAGCCCTGTGCATGTGCATCTACAATAGCATGAAGACTCATTGCATAGTTGAGTCCGGCCTTGATATGTCCTGTTCCGTGAGGTGCTGCTCTATCAAAGTCTGACACACGGATTGTAATTGGCTTTGCGCCACCCTTGAAGTATGGTCCTACAGGTGTTACAAGGATTCTGAACTGATACTCATCAGCAGGCTTTACACCGATTACTGCGTTTGTTCCCATAATGTATGGTCTGATATAGAGTGTAGCGCCTGAGCCGTATGGTGGAACCCATGCAGCATTTGCCTTTACTACTTCCTCAACTGCCTTTACAAATCTATCCTCCGGGAATACAGGCATCTCAAGTCTCTCACATGAATCCTTAAGACGCTGTGCGTTTAAGTCAGGTCTGAAGCAGACAATTCTGCCATCCTCTGTTGTGTATGCCTTAAGTCCCTCGAAGCATGTCTGTGCATACTGGAATACTCCCGCACACTCATTAAGTGTCACTGTATGATCCTTTGTGAGCTGTCCATCGTCCCACTTTCCATCTTTATAATTAGAAACATAGCTGTAATCTGTTTCCTGGTAGCCAAAACTAAGGTTTGACCAATCGATATCCTTCTTTTCCATCTTTATATCCTCCGTTTCTTTACGGATCCGATATAACCTAGCGTTATCATATATCGGGTCTACTATCATTTATGCTCATTCTAGTACAATAGAAAAAAAATGTCTAGTACTATTTTTTTATAATAACTATAACTTAAGTTTCTATATAGCTTTTTTTACTATTATAAGATAAGGCCTGACTTTTTCTTACTTTTTTCAATAGCTGTATTAACCCTTCCAAACGGACGCCCAAGCAGTAGCCCGATCACAAGCGATATTGCTATAAATATAAGAAGAATCGCAAGATCCTTGCAATAATCAAAGCGGTACATGCCTCCCACGCACTCTCTTAGGGCATTCATGGCATAGTTAAACGGCATGAACTTATACAGTGCTCTGTACACCTGTGGCAGCACCTCAACCGGGAATGTGCCACCTGCGCCTGCCACCTGAATGACCATAATGACTACTGCTACAGCCTGTCCCACATTGCCCCAGGCTGCTGTGAGCGAGTACATAAGAAGCGTGAATACAAGGCTTGTCAGTGCGCTTGCACACCAGAAAAGGAACGGATGCCTGCATTGTATTCCGACAAAGAACAAATCACCGAGCACCGTCACAAGTGTCTGAAGCTGGCCTATCACAAAAAATGTGATATATCTGCCAAAAAACTTATGTACGCTGTTTACTTTGCCAAGTGATTTTATATCGTCAGTGTCCTTTACCTTTGTTTTCACAAGTGCAACAGTTATAAGACCTCCCACCCACAGAGCCAGCACTGTGTAAAACGGTGCCATGGCTGAGCCATATGTGGATATCTCATATATCTTCTGCTCATCCATAGACAGCGGTGATGTCACAAACTGCGCAATGAGTGTCGGATCTGTCTGAAGCAGCTTTACAATCTCATTAAACTGCTCATCGTTTGATAAATTATCAAATCCTGATATAACATTCTGCAAACCATCTCTGATCTGCTGTACATACTGTCTGGTATTTACAATATCTGCATTTCCTGATTTAAGAACTGCCGAATAATCATCTAGTGCTTTTTGTATATCTGGGAAGCTGTTGTCCAAAGAACCAAGCATGGACTGTGTCTCAATAAGTGCATATTCTATATCATATACCGCTCCTGTGAGATTCGGTGACACGCTGTGGTCAAATGTATTTTTAAGTGTATCTATTGCGGACTTGGCACTTGACACATCCGCTTTTATCGACTCCTTAAGAAGCTTTAGCTTATCTGCCGTCAATTCAGTATCAGACTTAAGGTCTTTTATCTGTATTTTAATGCTTTTGATATTATTTCTGACAGCCTCTATCTGCGAGCTATCCACTCCCTTTAAGCCCTCAATAGCTGAAAGAGTATTCTCAGCAAGCTGCTCTACCGTATCAAAACCCGCCACAGAAACAGATATATCCACAGTATCGGCATCAGCTAACCCCGACGCATTTAAGAGCTGTATGGAGTTTTCCAGCACATCGAGCTGGCTGTTTATGTTTGATAAGCTTATGTCGACCATCTGTGTGATGGTTTGTGCTGTCTGCGCCCCCGAAAGCACCGATGACTGCATGCCGCTTACCGATGACTGTCCCCCGTCAATCAGCCCCTGCACACTCGGAAGCAGTGACTGTGTCGAGCCTATCAGGCTGTCTGCTGAATCCGTGAGCATGGCAAATGTATCGAGCATGCCTGCATATGTAGAAAGAGTCGTATCCATATCCTTTAGCTTGTCAACAACTGTTCCGGCCAGGTTATCACCTGATTTGCCGTCTCCCACTATGAGCTCTCCCGACTTTGACGCTATCTCCGTAATCGTGCTCACCATTGAAGAGTTTACAGACTGCTGCACCGTGGTCTTGACCTTTGAGGTTATCTTTGTTGCTATGGCATTTTTCTTGCTGTTTTCATAGTATTCTATCTGCGGATTGACCGGCTCACCGCTTAGGAAGCTAAGCATATCAGCTGAAAAATCCTTCGGCACAATAAAGGCTGCATAGCACTTTCCACTATAAACATACTCCAGTGCCTCTTTACTGCTATCTGTGAAAATCCAGCCAATTGCATCGTTTTCCTTCAGTCCCTTTATGACACTGTCTCCCATACATAGCTTTAAATCACCGACGCTCATCCCCTCATCCTCAGAATATACTGCTATGTGCATCTGTGATGTAGCTTCCTCTCCATAAGGATCCCAGTTGGACATAATATTAAACCATGCGTACAAAGCCGGGATGATGCCAAGACCCATAATAATGACTATGGCAACCACATTTGTAGATATGCGTTTCAGGTCAGCCAGATATATTTGAAATATTTTTTTCATTGCTCGGCATCCTCCCCTGTACTTTGCTGCATCGTATCAAATTTCTGCTCCACTCTTTCGGCTATTTCCTGCACCCTGTCCTCAATCTGCACGACAGGACTCACGCTCATATTCTGCGCATCACAGCCGCTTATCTCATTCATCTTCTCCTGCAGCTTATAGTCCACATACTCGACTCCGATTAAATACACTGCAATAGCAAACAGACTCACTATCCACAGCACAAGAAAAATAATTTTGGAGCTGTCCGGCACAATCATCAGCAGCACAAGAAAAAAGAGCGGAATGATGTATATGCACCTTAATCCTATTTTTATCCGTTTTTGATTCTGCTCATGGATGGTCTTTTCATATCCGACCAGCTTATCGTACATCTCGCGCAATCTCTTATCATCGAATGGCAGCTGCTCATTCACATTATTATTTGCATTATTATTCATATCATTATCCATATTGGAATCTTTATTACTGTTTCTACCTATATCCTGCATACTTTCCTTCCCGCTTTATAGCTTACGGCACATCAGAAGTACCATATCAATATGCCAATTATCAATTTATTAATTGTACATTTAACTATAGCATCTCAGTATCTTCCATACGCTTCTCTATAAAATGATTGAGTCTGATAAACGGCTTTCGTATCACAAGTCCTATCACCAAAGAGGCTGCGCCAAAAAGTAAAAGCGTGATATAACATTTGCCGAGTGTGTTTTCGTACATACCTCCTATACACTCCCTCATCGCATTTATCGCATATGGGAATGGGAAGAAAATATACACTGCCCTGAAAAATGCCGGCAGCGCCTCTATCGGATATGTGCCGCCGCTTCCTGCAATCTGAAGTACCATGACAACCACCGCCAGTGCCTTTCCTATATCACCAAAGGATATGGTCAGAGAATATATGAGCAGTGAAAATGTAAGGCTTGTCACTACGCCTGTCACAATAAATGAAACCGGATGCACACACTGTATTTTAAGCAGGTATAAATCACCTAGCACAATGATAAAAGTCTGTACCTGTGACAGTAAAAAGAATGTCAGATATCTGCCAAAATAAAGCTGTGAAGGCTTTAGTTTCCCAAGCCCCTTAGCATCCGCGTGAACCTTTACTAACGAAACAAGTATAGTCATGCCCACCCATATGGCAAGTGTCGTGTAAAAAGGTGCTACTCCGGAGCCATAATTGGCTATCTCGTAGATATAATTATCTGATACCTGCACCGGCTCTGAAAAGAAGCTGCCAAGCTTTTCAGGATTCCCCGAAAGCAGATTCACTATGATATCAGCTTTTTCATCCTCAGAGGCTGCTTCAAGCTTGTCGAGTGTCGTATTTATCTTGTCAGATGCTGATTCTATGACCCCCTTAAGCTGTGTCATGCTCATATTGAGTGTATCAAGCGTACTGTCCACTCCGTCAAACACCTGCGCCATGGAGCCTGATGTCTGACTTAGATTGCCAAGTGTGGTCTGCATTGAATCAAGAACAGACGACATACTGCTTATCATACCGTCCACCTGTGGCACTATCTGTGAGGTATATGTATCATTCACTGCTGACGCGGTCGATGAAAGAGCCGACATTACACTCTTAAGTGTTTCTGCAGAATTCTGTGTTTTTCCCGATAAATCCACAGACTGTGTGCTTTCTATCATGCTCTTTGTCCGTTCCTTGACAAGCTCTATATTGGAAATAAGTGTGCCGACATGGGTATCGTCCATATCCGGCTTTATTTTGTTGATTTTGTCCTCAAGAGTATCAATATTACCTTTCAAAGCATCCGCTGACTGTTTAATATTTTGCACATCACTTTGAATAGTATTTACATCCTGTGACAGATTTGCATCTGAAATCTGCTTTGATATATCATCAATCGAGCTCTTCACCTTTGCTAATGCCGATGTGATATCTGCACTAAAGCTGTCGAAGGATTGTCTGGTGGACTGCAGATCATTTTTACTTTCTTCAAGCCTGTCTGTGCCCTTTGCAAGCTTATCCTGTCCGTCCTTCAGTGCTTCGCCTGTCTCTTTAGATACCTGTGACAATGCCTTATTTCCGTCAATAAACGTATCTATCATGGCATCGTACTGTGTGAGACTCTCTGATACCGCTTCAAGCTTACCGGTCATCTGCCCCACAGCATCCTTGTCCTTCATGTCATCGGATATTACGTTTGTCTCCTTAAATACCTGCTCTGCAAGCACCTTTAAAAACTGCTTATTAATGCTTGATTTAACAGCACTTGCTGCACTGTCCGTTATCTTTGTCGCAACAGCGTTTTTCTTGTCATTGAGATAGTAGGTAATCCTTGGATTTTCAATATTGTCAGCTACACCATGATACATGCTGTAGGTAAACTGCTCATCTATGACAAGCGCAGAATAATATTTTCCGGACTTCACGCCCTCAATGGCCTTTTCCTCTGATTTAACAAACTTCCAGCCTATAGTATCCTTTTGCTTTAATGACTCTACCACACCATCGCCCATGTTGACAGTTTCGCTGTCATTCTTCGTCCAGCCTTTGTCAAGATTTACTACCGCAATTGCGATATTGCCTGTGTTGCCATACGGGTCCCAGTTGGCATAGATATTAAACCATGCATACAGCGCCGGCAGCACGCACAGTCCTATAACTATAATAAACACAAGCACATTGCGGAATATGCCGCACATATCTCTTTTAAAAATCCTTAAAATATCAGCCATAAATCATCCTCTTATATCCGGTATTTATATCCGCTGTTGTTTTAGCTCCCCAATAAAGTACAATGAGCCAAATGCAACATTTTTTGTATCGCTTTTCAGGTGCTTTTCTATCTCATCAACTCCTGAAAGCTCTGTTGCCTTAACTCCCTCTTTTCTGATAAAATCAGCAAGGTTTGATGCCTGCAGTGCCCTGTCAGAATCCGGTGTCACTGTATAAAACTCCTCTGCAAGCGGCAAAATCTCACGTATCATCACATCATAGTCCTTATCCGCCATGACTCCCATGAAAAAGCAAAATTTCTCATCAGGATACATATGCATGAGGCTTTCTTTGAGTGCATCAACTCCATTGCTGTTGTGTGCTCCGTCAACTAACAGAAACGGCTCCTTTGAAACTATCTCCATGCGCCCAGGCCACACAGCCTCTTCAAGAGCACTCTTTATCCTGTCATTTAAGTCTGCTTCCTTCGCCGGCAAGCCTGTCCTATCATTTTGAGTTTCATACTCCGGCCCACTATAGCGCTTTCCGAGCACATACCGAGCCGCAAGCTCTGCCGCTGCTGCATTCTCCCACTGGAATGTGCCGCAAAGCCTCAGCGCGTAGCCGCTGCAGCGCATTATATCGCTTTGTTCCACAGTGATTATCCGTGCATGCTTTTTTTTCGCTTCCTGCTCAATCACCTGCATAGCACGTTTATCCTGCTGTTCCACCACCACTGTGCCGTTTTCCTTTATGATACCGGCCTTCTCAGCCGCTATATCAGCTATATCACTGCCAAGGATAGCCATATGGTCATAGCCTATCTTTGTAATAATGGCACATTGCGGTGTGCCGATTGCATTTGTTGAGTCAAGCCTGCCTCCGAGCCCTGTCTCAATGACCATATAATCGCACTGCTGCTCCTCAAAGTACAAAAGAGCCATGGCAAGGCAGTAGTCAAACATCGTAAGCCCTATACCAAAATCTATATCAAGCAGATAGTTTCCAAGCCGTGTGACATCCTCCTTAGGTATCATACGCCCATCAACCGTGATGCGCTCCTCAAAATCCACCAGATGCGGTGATACAAACGTGCCTACCCTCATATGCTCTTTTTTTAATATACTAGAAAAAAAAGCGCATACTGACCCCTTTCCATTGGTACCTGCCACATGGATATACGGTATTATGCGCTTTTGCTTTCCTTTTTCTCTCAGCACCTTTATGACCTGTGCTGTCACTACCACTCCCGGCTCATTGCCGAAACGGCGTGTGTTTTCTATTTTGTTTAAAACCTGTGTGTAATCTAAATTTCCCATGCCATCATTATAATATATCCGGCCGATAAAATAAAGACCATATCCTTATACTGCTATAATAATGCCCCCATCATTTGCATACATGCTTGAGATGCCGGCAGTATCCACAATGACAATCTTCTTAAATACGGCAAGCTTCTCAAGACATTCCTTCACATACTGCGCACGCTCCGGACAGTTGCAGTGTGAAATCGCAAGAATCCTGTGCTCACAATCCTTTGTGGCAGCCACAACATCCTCCACCATCTTGGCAAGCGCCCTCTTCATGCCACGGGCCTGACCAAGCTGCTGTATTGAGCCCTCATCTGTTGAGCCCATGACAGGCTTTATATTTAAAGTGCTGGCTACAAAAGCCTTCAGGTTGCTAAGACGCCCTGCCTTTCTTAAGGTGTCAAGTGTCTCAAGCACAAAGAAGGTATTCATGGAAGAAATATACTCCTCAGTCTGCTTTACAACCTCATCAAATGAAAGTCCACTCTCCTCGAGCTCCTGCACCTTCATGCCGATAAGCGTCTCGCCGATAGATGCTGAGCGTGAATTGAACACATATATTTGCTTGCCCGAGTCCTCATGCTCCTCATTGTACAGATTGACTGCTAAAACAGCGCTGTTGTATGAGCCGCTGAGCTTGCCTGAAAGTGTGATAACATAGACGTGGTCTGCCTCTCCATCAAATGCCTGCATATACTCCTCAGGAGAAGGGCATGACGACTTCGGTCCCTTTACACTCTCCTTGACTCTTCTAAGGAAATCATGCTGGTCAAAGCTCTCATCATCGCGGATCCTGTATCCGTCAACATCAAGCTCAAGTGCTACATTGCAAAAATGTCCATCCTTCTTAAGGCTGTCTGTGAGCTCACCACAGCTATCTATTATAATCTTATACATATCGGTTCCTCCTGCATTATATGATAATAAGAGTTTAAATTACTTTTTTAAAAGTTATTTTATTCCGTAACAAGTAGTTTTCATTACTACGTCATATTAACACGAAAACCAAACTTATGCAAGAGGTTTCTGTATATTTCCATATAACCTATTACAATTGTTACCCGAAAAATGCGGTCACACAGTCGCTTAATGCCTTCATATCGCGTGCTCCCATCAGCTCACAGGCTGAGTGCATGGCAAGAATAGGTATACCTATATCCACCGTCTTTACCGGCAGCAGTGTGCCTGCAATCGAGCCGAGTGTGCTGCCTCCACGGCTGTCCGAGCGGTTCACAAAGCGCTGGTACGGTATGCCCTTTTCATCACACAGCTGGCAGAGAATAGCAATAGCCTGTGCATCCGTAGCATACGACTGCGAGCACGCCTGCTTGATACAAAAGCCTTTTCCCATGACCGGCTTATTTGTGATATCCATCTTTTCCTTTTTATTAGGATGAAGCGCATGCGCCACATCGACAGACAAAAGCATGGCATTATAGATGCTCTCATCTATCTCGTTTTCTGTAAGGTCCATATTTCTTAAAATGCGTCTGAGCATATCGTGAAGCATTATAGAGGCAGCGCCCTGCTTACTGCTGCTTCCAATCTCCTCATGATCAAAAAGTGCTATGATATTTATTCCATCAGTTCTGTTTCCATCCTCTATCGCATCAAGAAGTGCCCTGCAGGATGACTGGTTATCGATTCTAGGCGATGAAATCATAGTATCATTCACACCGACAAAGCAAGGCTCATCCATGCAAAATGTATTGAGTTCGAAGTCTATGATATCGCTCTTTTCCACAGACAGCTCGTTTGCCAGAAAGCTAAGGAAATAATCTGTGGTCTTTTCATCCTCAGGTATTGAATCAAGCACCGGCATCAGATCCACCTGATTATTTATCTCGACTCCCTTATTCACATCCCTGTTCATATGAATGGCAAGATTTGGAATAATCATGACAGGCTTTTTTGACCTGTAAAGCACCATACGTGGGTTAAACACATCATCACTCTTTATAGCCACGCGTCCTGCCACTCCGAGAGGTCTGTCAAACCATGTGTTTAAAATCGGTCCTCCATACACCTCTACATTGACCTGTGCATATGAATTTGTCATAAAATCCGGATTTGGCTTTATGCGAAGATATGGATAGTCTGTGTGAGCTGCCGCTATCCGCACCATATCCTTTTTGTTGTAGCCGCTTCCTACAGTAAATGCAAACATGGTTGTATCATGGTGATTTAAGACATATCTGCCACCGCGCACAAGCCTCCAGTCGCCTGTATAATCTATCTCCTCAAATCCGTTTTCCAAAAGCTCCTGCTTTGCAGCCCTCACGCACTCGCATGGCGAAACTGCCTCTTTAAGTAAATTAAATAATTTTTCCTGTTTCATGGATTGCCTCCTGTTTTCATTGCATAGCTCATTTATTTTACCACGGACTTAACAATTATTCCAGTTGGACAGGCTTTATTTTTGTGGCATAATCTGCGAATCTGATGTATGATGTAGTAATAGTAACTATTCAAAAACCATTGAGAGCAATCATTCGCTGTCACATACAATGCGGGAAATGAGGAGAAATTATGATATCAATCGAACTGACAGACACAAAGGACTTTATGAACAAGCTGCTTCGCACGGAAATATTCGACAACTTCCTGCTCCAGGAGGCCGTCATCACAAAGGCAGCCTCATATGTCATAGATGGTCACCTACAAAAGGGCTTTTACAGCTCCACAGAGCTTGAGGAAAATGGTATAGTGGGCTATAGCATACTCCCCTTTAGGATGCTTCGCACAAACTGCTTTGACCTGATAAAGGGCCGACAGACTCCATCGTCATTCAAGTTTGTCTTTCTGCTTTCACCTGAAAATATGGAGCACACCCTAAGCAGTCTGCACTCTGCTTTCACCGTGTCCGATATCAGTGGTTTTTTCATTAATATCAGGTATCAGAGCCAGCTTCTGACTCTGACAACCGGAATATCCTACAATATTTTTTCAGCGGATAAGACCTTAGACAGTGAATGGGATAAGCTTGTAATGAAATTTTTAGCAAATAATGACATAAACTTTAAAGAACTTTGACTTTATTGCTTTACATCTTAAACCTGTTATGCTATTCTAACGTTAGTTGCGTAAGCAGCATTATTATTATTTGGAGGTACTTTCGATGAGCAAAGGTACAGTAAAATGGTTCAATAACCAAAAAGGTTACGGATTCATCACAGCCGAGGACGGAAAGGATGTATTCGTACATTTCTCAGGACTTAACATGGAGGGCTTCAAAACTCTCGAGGAAGGTGCAGCAGTAGAGTTCGATATCACTGATGGCGCTAAAGGTCCACAGGCAGTTAACGTTGAGGTAGTTAAATAATTTTGACCACTCAGGCAATCTAGTTTCTATGTACCTTTTTCTTTATTATATATTTAGGTAAAATTATAGTTACAAAAATGTTAATTGGGGAATAAGATATAAGAATCATGATTAAAAAAGAAGAGTTCATTTCGAACTCTTCTTTTTTGTGCTTTTTTATTTGAATGATTTTAGTTGTTTACACGATGATGAGACATCGGTGAGCTTGTGGTGAGTGGTAAAAACGTGTAACCGTTCGCCTGTCCCCACTGGATGATCTGCTCGACCGCATTGACACTGAAATCCTTTATGTCGTGCTGCAATACAACTGATACATTATGGCTCTGCACTCCTGAAATGACATTCTGCACTACCTGTTCCGTACTGATTGGCTTGTTGTTTGCATCTCCGCTCGATACATTCCAGTCACAATATAAAAGTCCTCTTGCTGTCACATCATTTACGAGCTGTGTCATAATGCCCGGACAATAATCCTTACTTACAGTATTTGATGAGCCACCCGGAAATCTGATGATTGACGCATCATTTCCTGTCTGTGCCTTTATGATACTGTTCATCTGCTCAAGGTCATCAAAAAATGCCTGCTCACTTGTATATATCTGGTTGTATTTGTGGCTGGCAGAGTGGATAGCCACTGTATGTCCTCTCTTTGCCTCCTCTGCTATCATGTTCTGATAGTCAGGATGTGTATTTGTAACAAAGAAGGTGGCCTTTACATTGTATTTATCAAGCACATCTAATAGCCCCTGTGTATACTTTCCGGGACCATCGTCAAAGGTCAGATAAATAATCTTGTTGCCCGGATTTACCGTGTCTGCCGTGGCTGCCGGATCATACACACTTACCACTCTTGTAGCTTTAGCCTTATTTCCTGATGAATCTGAGACCTCATAGGTCACAGTATACTTTCCTACCTTATCCTTATCTACCTTATCTCCTGATACCTTGACACTGTCTGTGATGTCTCCGTCACAGTTGTCAGTTGCCGTGTATCCCGGATCACTGTACTTATCACCCTTTTTAACTGACATAAAATCATCACCTGAAAGCTTTATCTGCGGTGCTGTGGTATCTGTGACATGCACAGTCCTTTTGACCTCGCTCTCATTCTTTGACGAGTCTGCGACACTGTACTTTATCTCATAGTCTCCCGGCTTTGATGTATCGACTGCTCCTGTGACAGATACCTTGTCTGTCAGATCGCCGTCATAGTTGTCTGTTGCCGTATATCCCGGGTCACTGAACTCGCTGCCCGCCTCTACAGTCATCTCTGCATCACCATTTAATGCAATCTCCGGAGCCTTCTTATCCCTCACCTCAACCTTGATGGTCTGTGTCGCTGTTTTTTTACCGTATTGAGCAGTTACCTTTATCTCATATGAACCTGTCTTTGTCGCATCGACATTACTGTCTATAGTGCATTTTATCTCTTTTCCCTTTCGGTTTATGAGCCTGCCTCTGACATACGCCTTAATTTTGGGCTCCTCAAACTTTTTGCCATACTCAACAGTGATACCGTTTTTAAACTTGCTGCTGAACTCAATGTGTGAATCAAAGCATGTGATATATACTATAAACGCCACCACAAGAACTATTGCAGCCGTAAGTATGCCGATAATCATCTTTTTATTTTTGTCCATTTTTCCAATCCTCTTTAGCATTTTATAATTATTCTCTCTATATTATTACTCAAACCTGATAATATTATTTCAAGCAGTATCTATTATAGCGTTAAACAATCTTTTTTGCTACTGCAAATTCCTTGAGAATTTCTTAATGTTAGCTTCATATATTTCAGTTGTGTTACAATTGTTTCTTTATCCCCAAAACCCGTGATAGAGTCGTAATATGTACTTAATTTATTTAATATCTTTGTTACTATTAAGCTTTCAATATGACTAACCACATAGCTTTTTTCAGATATTCGCATACACAAAAATCCCCCGAACAAGTCGGGGGATTTTGAAAGCTTATGTAACTATTCAAGCCACGCTTTGGCAGTAACAATCATTTTTACTGCTCCTTGCGGTGCATCTCAAATGTCTCCATATGGTAGTTTGCGATGTTGTCACGAATCTTTCTGTCATCTGCTCTGCTTAAGAGATCATCACGGAACTTCTTGGTAGATACCATGTCATTGTATGAGCTTGGTCCGCCTACGCAGCCGCCCTCACATGCCATTCCCTCGATAAAGTTCTCAGGAAGCTTGCCTGCCTTCATGAGGAGAAGTGCCTTCTTACACTCTGCTGCTCCGTTTGCCTTGCAAACCTTGCAATCAACATCCTCGCCCTTTTCCTTCATGCTCTCGATTACAGCTGCTGTAACTCCGCCTGAGTTTGCGAAACGCTTACCGAATACTGAGCCCTCCTGATATGAGGTATCATCAGCCTCAAGCTGTACTCCCTTTGCCTTCATAATAGCACGAATCTCGCTGAAGGTAAGTACATAGTCTGCATTTCCCTCTATCTTCTGATCCTCTACCTCTGACTTCTTGGCAACACATGGTCCGATGAATACTGTAACTGCATCAGGATCCTTTGCCTTGATCATTCTTGAAACCGCGCACATAGGTGAAACAGTTGTAGAAATCTTGTCAGCAAGCTCCGGATAGTGCTTTCTAACCATATTTACAAATCCAGGACAGCATGATGTAACCTTCTTCTCTCCTGCCTCATATGCCTCAAGCCACTCATCAGCCTCGTATGCTGCTGTCATATCTCCTCCGAGTGCTACCTCAACAAAGCCATTGAAGCCAACTGCCTGCATAGCCTTCTTCCAGCTGTTCATAGTGATGTTTACTCCAAACTGTCCCTCTGCTGCTGGTGCAACCATAGCGTATACATGCTTGTTCTCTGACTTGATTGCATCGATTACATCTACGATGTATGTCTTTGAGCCGATAGCTCCGAATGGACAGCTGTGGATACATTTACCACATCTGATACATTTGCTCTCATCAATTACTGAGATGCCGTACTCATTGTATGTAATGGCATTTACAGGACAAGAGAACTTACATGGTCTCTTTAAATGAGCGATAGCATTGTAAGGACATGCCTGTGCACAGCGTCCACACTCCTTACACTTCTGTGGGTCGATATGTGAGCGGAGACGTCCTGCCTCGATTGCTCCGAACTTACATGCATTGATACAAGCCTTGCCAAGACAGTTCTGACAATTCTCAGTAACTGTGTAGCTTGAAATCGGACAATCCTCACATGCTGAGCTGATTACCTGGATGATATTGCCGTCATCGTTTGCACTTGGTGCTTTACCCTCTGCAAGTCTGACACGTTGACGGATGATCTCTCTCTCCTTGTAGATACAGCAACGGAACTGAGGTGTCGGTCCCGGAATCAGTGTAAATGGGATGTCATCTCTGATCTCATCGAGGTTACCTGCAAATGCAGCCTTTGCGACCTCAAGCAAAACTGCATGTTTGATTTTGATTACGTTTTCGTCAGCGTACATATTATCTCCTTTTCCTTAAAATAAATGTATATTGTTACCTAATGATTTACATACTTAGAAGAATCATTACATCATGTGACACTTCCCATATCATATGAGCTGATTCCTCTAAAAAAATGCTCCTAGTATTTATCTACTAGGAACATTTTACAAAATTTTTTAAACTTTTTCTACCCTTGTATTCATCAAAATACAAAGAATTGTTATTTTTTTCACAATAGCAGCGATTTCAGTAAGAATTACTCATGGCGCAGTGCATCAATAGGGTTTAGGTTCGCTGCCTTGTATGATGGAAGCATACCGAATATGATTCCGATTGCCATGGAAAAAAGCACCGCAAGTATAGCTGCTGCCGGACTTATCGCTGTCGGCGTGCCGTTTAGCATTGAGATGACCTTAGAGAGTATCACTCCGACCAGCACTCCGACCAGACCTCCAAGACTTGTAAGAACAACTGCCTCTGTGAGGAACTGTCCAAGTATTGCTCCCTTTCCCGCTCCGATTGCCTTTTTAAGTCCTATCTCTGAGGTACGCTCTGTGACTGACACAAGCATGATATTCATGACACCGATGCCGCCGACGAGCAGTGATATTCCGGCAATCCAGATGAGCATCATGTTGGTTGACTGGCTGAGCTGCTGTATCTGCTTTGCCTGCTCCTGTAAATCCTGTGCCTTGTAAGTCACATCAGAGCCGTCTGTGACATTTAAATTGCTGTTAAGTATCTCCTCAGCAGCCTTTCCCACTGTAGCCATGGTATCTGTGCTGTCTGCCTTAAGCAGAAGGTTCTGCGGCTCATCATAGCCAAATATGACCGGCCATGTGCCGCTTGGCACAAATACATTGCCCTGGCTGTCATCATAGGCATACATATAGTAATCATCCATTGAGTTTATTACCAGGTCATAGCTGTCCTTTTCCGTGACTACACCGACTACTGTAAACGGATATCCCTGTATCTCTACCGTCTTGCCGAGCGCACTCTCTCCTGAAAACAGGCTGCTCTCCACGCTCTCATCGATAAGTGCCACCCTGCGGGCCTTTGCATAGTCATTCTTTGAGAAGCCTCTGCCCTTCATGACTACATAGCTTGCTGTGTCGAAATATCCGTCATCGACACCCGTTATATTGCCGCCCGAAAGCGCAGTGTTCAGATAATAAACTGCATTGTAAGCCTGTCTTGTGCGGTAAAGGGCTGCATTTTCTACATGGTCAAGCTCCTTTATGCTGTCAAGTGTGGCAGCCGATACCTCGGTCACTCCCGCAGGAGCCGAATCATATGACAAATCCATATCATAGCCATCCTTCTGCAGTGTGACCTTTACGTTATTACTTCCCGAACCTATGAGGTTCTTTTCTATCTGTTCGTTTGTGCCCTGAATTGTGGAAACAATCGCAATAATTGCTGCAATTCCGATGATGATTCCAAGCATAGTCAGAAACGAACGCATCTTATGTGACCAGATTCCCCTAAAGGACAATCTAATATTTTCAAGCATCTTTAATCCTCCCTGCTAAACTAATACATACCATCTTCGGACACCTTGGTTTTCTCGCCCTCCCTGACTCCATACGGGAATGCAATATAGTCATCATTTGTCAGACCTGACTTGATCTCCACATATGAGCCCCAGAGTGACTTGCCTGTTTTGATAGTCTGCTTTTTGAGCTTTCCGTTGTCATCCTTGTATATATATGACTGTCCGTTCTCTGTTCTGACATATGACTTGTCGATATAAAGTCCTCTGTCAGAGCCCTCTGATGATGTATCTATAGTCAGCTCCAGTGAATCACCCTTTTTGAGATTCTGCGGATTCTCAATGTATGCAGTGTACTCATAGAATGATGAGTTCGGATTGCTGTCCCCATAGTAATTGACACTGTCTGACGGCACATTGCTTATCTCAGATATTGTGCCCTCATAGGTATCACCTGTCATGTAGTTTACTGCTGATACGCTCTGTCCTACCTTTACCGTATCCAGATCCAGCTCACCGATTGTTCCGCTGATATATAGGCCTGCCGCTCCTGAAAGCTGTAAGAAAGGTGTGCCGTCCTGCGGTGGATTTGCAGGATCGCAAACTGTTGTCACGATTCCGTCCTTCTTTGCATATACCACGCCATCCTCAAGCTCACTCTGCAGCTCCTTTAAATCAGCCTGTGCAATTCTCTTTTGTAAATCAACATCGGCAACACTTCTGGTCTGCTCCTTTATGGCATCCTTAAGCTCATCTGCTGTGTATGTCTTTTCTTCTGAAGCGGTATCAGCTTCAGGCTGTGTGGTCTGTTCTGCATCACTGTCTGCTGTGCTGTCTGACGGCTCATTTCCTGCTGTATCATCAGAAGCAGCTCCTGCTGTAATTGTGCCTGCAAGGAAAAGCTTTATCTCATCGCTGTCATCATAGCTGCCAAGCTTATCTCCTCTTACGGTAAGCTCCATATCAGGTGCGTTAGCATCTCCAATCACAAACCGTGCTACAGCGCTCTTATCAGCGAGTGTATTCAAAAGCGCTCCCGATACATATGAAGCCTCTGTGCATGTAAATACATAAGGATCGGCCTCTGTACCGCTTCCTTCAGCCACTGACAGATCAGATATCACATCATGCTCTTCATCAGGCTTTTGCTCAGATGCAGCCGGCTGTGTGTCAGGCTGTGGCTCAGGTGTAACAGGACTCTCAGGCTGCTTTGCAACCGGCTTAGTGTTCTTTAGCTTGTCAAGCTTCTGCTTTTCTGATGTAAGCTGATTCTCAAGACTCTGTATCTCAAGCTGCTTCATCTCAACCGAGAGGGAAAGGCTCGTCACATCATATGCAAGGAGCTTATCTCCGGCCTTTACCTGCTGATCCTTTGTGACATAAACCTCTGTCACCTTCTGTCCATCCTTTAAATTGATTGTCTGACATGCATCATCGCACACCATTCCCTCACTGGTCATGGATGTGTAGTCGTTTGTCGTGCTGATCATTGAAACGCTCATAACGGAAGCAAGCCCCTTGGAATTCTTGTAATAAACAACTCCTGTGATGCTTCCCGCTGCAACCGCAACTACAAGGACAGCTATTATAATGATCTTAATTTTCTTTTTCTTTTTCATTACCTGCCTCCTGTCCTTCCTCTGTTATCTCACCATCTATGATGTGAACAATGCGCTTTGCCTGCTCTGCAACCTTTCTGTCGTGTGTGATCATAACAACCGTCACACCGGACTCATTAAGGCTCTCAAAGAGCTCAAGCACCTGCTTGCCGGACTTTGAATCAAGTGCTCCCGTAGGCTCATCCGCAAGCAGAAGCTTTGGGTGATTGACCATTGCTCTCGCTATCGCCACTCTCTGCTTCTGTCCTCCCGAAAGCTGCGTAGGCTTGAAATCAGCCCTGTCTGAAAGTCCAACACGCTCTAAGGCCTCCATGCCCATCTGCCTTCTGTCCTTTTTGCTCACACCGGCGTATATGAGTGGCAGGCACACATTGTCCAGTGCACTCTCACGCGGCATGAGCTGGAAATTCTGGAATACAAATCCAATTGTATCGCGCCTTACCCTCGTAAGCTCCTTTTCCTTCAGCTCACTGACAGGTCTGCCGTCAAGTATATATGTGCCCGAGGTTGGCAGATCAAGGCATCCCACTATATTCATGAGAGTGGTCTTGCCGGAGCCCGACGGACCCATGATTGCCACGTACTCTCCCTCCTCAATCTGGAGTGAGACATCCTTTAAAACCGGCACCACGAGCTTATCCTGATCATAGTTTTTGTAAATATGCTGGAGTTCTAGAATCATCTACTGTACCTCCGCGTCACCCGAACCGGTGGCATCTGCACCGTCAGCGGCAGCACCTTCGTCCATTGTGCCCTCATCCATGATTCCATCATCAACAGGACCGCCCTCAGTGCCCTCAAGCATCTGCTCATCAATGGCTTCTGTACCCATATCGTCATAGACTGAATCTTCACCGCCGCCATTTTCAATGTACTCTTCCCAGGTCTGTGCCGGCTCGCCCTCATAAAGGTCATCAGATGCCCATACTATGTAGTCATCCTTCTTAAGTCCTGATTTAATTTCATACATCATGAGGTTCTCATCATAGTCTCCAAGCTCAACCTTTGTCTTCTCAAGCTTATTCTTTTTATTGAGTGTCCAGACATATGCATCATCGCCATCCTTTACGACGTAGCTCTCATCAATCCATATGCCCTCCTTCACCTGCGTCTGTCCGAAATCCGGCTCCACATATACATGCTGTCCTAAAAGCATATCACCTGTGCCTGTAAGCTGCACATAGAAATTGTACTTTGAGGCCTTCTGCTCGCTGCTTCCATCGTCATACATGCCTGAATTGCTGTTATCAGTCTGAGGATTCTCAGTATCAACCTTGCTGATGGTACCCTGCCAGGTCTTTGACTCATCAACTCTTGAGCGCACGATAACCGCCTGTCCCTCTGACAGTCCACTGTTTAAAAAGCTCTGCTCATCGATTGTGCCCTTTACCCTGTAATCACCGGTGGCAACAATTGTCATAAATGCAGAATCTGCTGTGTCTGCACTCTGATTCTCATTGATTTTCTTAACAACACCGACCATTGTGCTGTTTACAGTGGCATTTTTGATGCTCTCATCGTACTTTTCTATCTCTGCCTTCTTCGTGGCAATATCGTACTGAGTCTGCTTCTGCTGTGTCTGTGCCTGCTGAATCTGCAGTGTATAGTCAAGCTGCTGATCCTTTGACGCTTCCTTCTTTTCCTTGGTGAGCTGCTCTATCTGTGCATCATAGCCTGAAAGCGTATTGTTTAAGCTCTCAAGCTCAAGAGTGGCGCTTTCCTTTTTTGCGGCAAGCTCCTTTGTATCATAGGTAAAAAGAGGTGTACCCACCTGTACCTCATCACCCTCCGATACGAGAATATCCTTTACTGTTTTCTCACTGTCAGCCTTGATATCCATGGTATCAGCCGCTTCCACGACACCGCTGTACTTGTCAGTGCTTCCCGCCTGATACATGACATCAGAAACCTTGTTTGCATACACGCCCGATGCCTTTGCTGCGTTCTTTCCCTTTGTCATCGCAATGACAACAGCTGACACAATAACTGCTATGATAATCACAGCTGCAATCACTGAAATGATAATCTTTTTCTTTTTACTCATTTCGACCTCCCGGTTACTTATAATAAATTGATTGATTATGAATTAATCATACCAAATGTATATTGCTTTTGTCTTTTAAGATTTTTTTAATATTTTACTAATAAAAAATGGAGGTTATCATGGAAATAGCTTTTAGTGAGAAAATTTCTCCACAGCTGTCAGCCGCCCTGCTTTCCACCCCTTATGAGCTCGGGAAGGAGGGTGGGCTTTCAAGCGGCTATCTGCCTGAGAGTGACAGCTGGGAAGTGATAGTGAAATATGTCGGTGACATCGAAAATATAAAAGAAAAATTCCCTTCTGTCCTCATCACGAGGCTACTCGGAAACTATGCGGTGCTTGTAATTGAGAAATCCCTCGTAAATACCGTCGCACTGTGCGATGAAATCATATATATGGAAAAGCCAAAGCAATTTAACTACGATGTATACGAGGGCTCGCAGGCCTCATGCATCACTCCTGTACACACCAATCCATACAATCTGACCGGAAAAGGCGTGCTCGTAGGCATTATAGACTCCGGCATTTACTATGCCCATCCGGCTTTTATACAGGATGGGGTAAGCAGAATAGCCTATCTGTGGGATCAGACTGTTTCCGATAATTACTCAAACACTGATGCCATCCCCTTTGGCACCTTATATGACCGCGACACAATCACAAAAGCCATAAATGCAGGAAACAGCTTAGAGATGCAGCGCATCTGTCCAAGCATCGACCTATCCGGTCACGGCACGCATGTGGCAGGAATTGCTGCCGGAAACGGAAATGATAATGGTAATGAACAAAACACGAAGTATCGCGGTGTCGCTTATGAGAGCACTCTTATAGTCGTAAAACTTAAAACCTCAGGCGGTGCCAGCTTTCCCACAACCACACAGATCATGCTGGCAGTAGACTTTTGCATAAGAAAATCTATCGATATGAATATGCCTATGGCCATAAATCTAAGCTTTGGCACAAGTAACGGCTCACACAGCGGCACCTCACTGCTTGAAGCATACCTGGACTATATAGCAGAAAACTACCGCTGCGCTGTCTCTGTCGGCTCCGGTAACGATGGAGCCGGCTTTGGTCATGCAAACGGCAGCTCATACCCTGCCGATGCGGAGCTTGCAATAGGCTACCCTGAGCCGTCTCTTTCCATAGATTTGTGGAAAAAATACTGGGATGAGATACAGCTGCGCATTAGTGCACCAAATAATGATATGCTGGAGATTCCCGATACAATTACCAATCAGGCAAAGGGCTTTACCTACAGATACCGTCTCGATGGGACAGACATATATATAACAGGTGGCGGTCCCTCTCCCTACTCTCCATTTCAGGAAATATTCATTGAACTTATGGGATCAGAATATATATCCTCAGGCATCTGGAAAATATCACTTGACCCTATATCTGTAAAGGACGGCTCATGGGATATATGGCTGCCATCAGGTGCTCTGCGCAATGCACAGACCTCATTTATCCACGCATCACCCGATATCACCCTGACCATCCCCTCAACCGCCCAAAATGTCATCTCCGTCGGAGCCTATGACAGCCGCACAAACCGCGCAGCCGCCTTTTCCGGCCGCGGCTATACATGGGCCTTTAACAGCATAAAGCCTGATATCATAGCACCCGGTGTGGACATTATTTCATGCTCAAACACGGGAGGCTATACTTCAAAAACAGGGACATCTATGGCTGCACCGTTTGTGACCGGTGCGGCTGCGCTTCTGATGGAATGGGGAATTGTGCGTGGAAATGACCTCTATATGTATGGCGACAAGCTTAAAGCTTCTCTCATAAAAGGTGCCGGTGAAAATGTATTTACAACTGCCTCACGGGCTGTCTCTGAAAACAGTTCCAAAAATACAAAATACCCCAACCCTGTGACGGGCTGGGGTACATTGTGCTTACTGGATAGTATTCCTTAGTGGAAGCGCTATTCGTATACATGCTTCTGATGCTTCTTTGCATCTGCCTTATTCTTTTTCTTCAATGGATGCTTTGGGTTTTTATCCATTATAATCGCTTCCTTCCGTTCGTTCTGACTACGTTATACACCTGCAATTAGCACTTGTCAAGCGAGAGTGCTATTTTTAATCAATTGTTTATATTTATTGCAAAATCACTATCATTTTGATATTAAATCACTAATTTGTATGCACAATTATTGACGGTTTGCTAGATTTAATTATTGTCTCTTCATCCCACTCTTTTTTTACTACAGTCATCACAATTCCGAAAAAACATCATTACATAACTGCCAGATACACAAAATATGCCGCATAGCAAAGCAGCATCACCACTCCGCATGGCTTTCTAAGCTCTTTGTGTCTTATCGTGCCGCCCCACAGGAGCACACCACACAGGATTGCCACAACTGTATCAATCACAAACCTGCTCTCAAACGGTACCGGGCAGATGAGCGCTACTGTTCCGATTACAAAGAGTATATTGAAAATATTGCTGCCGACTATATTTCCTATTGCAATTCCTGCATTTCCTTTTCTTGCCGCAGATACAGACGTAACAAGCTCCGGCAGTGATGTACCGAATGCTACGATTGTCAGTCCGATAAAGCGCTCACTCATGCCACAGGCTCTCGCTATAGTCGTGGCACCGTTTACAACAAGCTGGCTTCCAATCACGACGCACACACCGCCCAGCACAATAAAGAGCAGGCATTTCCATACAGGATATAGCTTTACAGACTGCTCATCACCACCGTCATTGCCTTTTTTAGCCAAAAGATACAGATAAAGCAGATATGCAATAAATAAAATCCACAGTATAACGCCCTCAATGAATGTGATTTCATTACCTGTCATTCCCATCACGAGAAGCACTGCTGTGATAAGAAGCATGTACGGTATCTCGTATTTGAAGGTGGTTTTTTGTATGGCTACATTTGTGATGAGTGCCGTCACTCCCAGGATTATAAGGATATTTAGTATATTGCTGCCGACAATATTGCCGACTGTAATCCCCGCATTACCCTTTATTCCTGCAGTGATGCTGACTGCCGCCTCCGGCAGCGACGTGCCCATCGCCACAATCGTAAGTCCAATCACAAGCTGCGGAATACCAAATTTCCCGGCGAGCGCCGCAGCTCCATCCACAAACACATCCGCACCCTTCACCAGTGCTACAAAGCCTGCTACAAGCAGTAAAATTGCTACAAAAATCATAATTTTCCTCCTTCTGCTGTCCTTTTTAAGGATGCCTGATTAATTGATAGTTACAGCTATGTCCTATCAGCAGAAGGCTTTTATATACAAAAAAGGCGACACTTCTGCTGTATAAAACAACAAAAGTCTCGCCATTTAATCACTCTCCGGATTGCTGTCATATATATGATATGTATGAGCAATCGTACTGACGGATAAGTAAGCACTTTCGCGCCGGCTACTCCCTTTCACTTATATATTATGATATGCCAACGCAGGGTATTCGTCAATAGGGAAATGTGCTTATTTTTCATATTCCTCTATGACGCAGGTATGATGCTTTTTCTCCCCATTTTGACTATCATAATTGATTCCAACCAAAAGAAGCTTTCCCTTATAGCCTGCCAGGGCTCCCTCATAGTGCCTGTCCTTAATCTGTTTAACTGCAGCCTCGGCAGTCTTATCACACTTTAATTCAATTATAATTGCCGGGCGTTTTCCGGCATTTTTTCTTGGTATAAATACCATATCTGCATATCCTTTGCCCGCCGGCATTTCTCTGACAATATTGTAATATGCCGGTGCCGTAAAATAGGCCATTGTAAGAACGCAGCTTAATGAGTTTTCATCATTATATCTCAAAACAGATGTATATGATTCATGTGCAAGCTCAATTATTTCTGCCACTTTATCACTTTCACAATTAATTGTAGCCCTTAACAATTCATCACATCTGGCAATTGATTTTCCAATTTTTCCCCAATCTCCTGTGCAAAGAGCTGCCTGATATGCCTTTTTCACTTCATAATTTGGAATAAATGCACTTTCTTCCTCTCTGTCATATCCCAGATATCCCAAATGAATCAGAGCTGTCAAAGCTTCATCCTTTGAAGAAACAGTAGAAAAATCATTCTGAAAAGTTTCGGTGTTTACATATAATTTTTTCCCTGACAGCATATTGACAATATCATCCCTCAAGCCCTCATAATTCATGTTTATAAATGTATTGATTGACTCAAATGATGATGTGTTTTTCCAATAAGAATCAAAATCCCTGTAATTAAGTGCCATCGACACAGAATTCGGATTATACATATGCATACCATCTATCAGATAGCCATTGTACCAGGCTTTCATGCTCTCATAATCCATGTTGTATTGCCTGCACAGCATCATGACTTCTTCTTCTGTAAAACCATAATATTGTGTAATCGGCCTGGATTTAAGCATTGTAAACTCCTGAAAATTATTCAATGCCGATTCGTCCTTTATTTTTTTAATCGGAAGTATCCCGGTTATATATGCCAAAGCAAGGAAATACTTTGATTCCTCTGATTTAAACAATGAATGAAGAAACTGTAAATAGTTATGAATCAGATTCTGGTTATCACTATTTCTGATTACACAATCCCATTCATCTATAATAATTACAAACTGTATCCCGGTAAGCTTATAAACAGACATCAGTATAACACTGAATTTCTTTGAGAAATCAACATTTTCTTCAAATTCATCCCTCAAATCCGACACAACGTATTCCTTGATTTTTTCAATGATATTTGCCTTATAATCATCCCAAAATGATGAAATATCAAGATGTATGACATTGTATTTGTTCATATGTTTTTTATATGCCGGATTTGTTGCAAGCTTAGTGTCTTCAAACAACTCTGCTGAATCACAGCCCCTACTATAATATGCATCTATCATTCCGGCAGCATGAGATTTTCCAAATCTCCTTGCATGGCTTACTGCAATACATTTATCATCTGTCGACAATCTGCTATTTAACTCATTGAGCAGTTCTGTCTTATCCACATATATTCTACTGTTTTTTGACTGTAAAAAACTCTCATTTCCAGGATTAAAGTATATTCCCATCCCGTCTTCACCCCTTTGACATATAAAAATCAGCTATACTTTTTTATAGTATAGCTGATTATCTATACAATTACAAATATTAAATGAATCTCAAGATAAGTTTAAATACACATATAATAATTTCCTAACAGTTACCTTTTATCTCCGGCTGGAATTTCTTTATATCACTTACAATCTCACCGCTTAGAAGAAGCATACAGATAAGGTTTGGAATAGCCATAAGTGCGTTTGCAATATCTGAGAAGTTCCACACCAGGCTCAGAGTCTGTGTACAGCCTATGTATGCCACGAGTGAGAAAATCACCCTGTAAATCATGTTAAACCTGTGTGTGCCGAGCAGATACTCAAAGGCCTTCTCTCCGTGATACTCCCAGCCAAGTATTGTTGAAAAAGCAAACAGAGTGATACTAATTGTCACAAGCCAGCCACCGCCTGTTCCAAGCACTGTCTTAAAGGCCGCTATTGTGATATCAGAGCCTGTCAGATAGTCTCCGCCGGCATCTGTCATGCCAAGCACTCCTGATGATGCGATTGCAAGTCCGGTGATTGTACAAACAACTATTGTATCCCAGAAGGTTCCTGTCATATTGATATAGCCCTGGCGTACCGGATTGTCGGTTGTGGCTGCCGCTGCTGTGATTGCAGCTGAGCCCATGCCTGCCTCATTTGAGAAAACACCTCTGGCTACACCATAACGCATAGCATTCATCATGGACGCCACGATTGTTCCGCACATTCCGCCACCCACTGCCTTGACAGAAAATGCCATTTTAAAAATCATTGCAAGACCGGCCGGAAGGTTAGAGATATTTCCTATTATTACTATAAGTCCACAGATTACATAAAAGATAGCCATGACAGGCACAACAACCGATGAAACCTTTGATATTGACTTGATACCACCTACGATGATAAGAAGTGCAAGTACTGTAATAATTATTCCGGACAGCCAGGTTGGCACATTGAAGGTAGCCTTTAATGCACCCGATATAGAGTTGCCCTGTGTCATGTTTCCAATACCAAACGAAGCTACCACTGCAAAAAATGCAAAAAGCCATGCTAAAACAGCTCCAAGCTTCTTATTCTTTATTCCCTTTTTCATCGTATACATCGGACCACCGCTCATCTCGCCCTTTTCATTTACCTCACGGTATTTGATGGCAAGCATACACTCAGAAAATTTTGATGTAAGTCCAAAGGCTGCTGAAATCCACATCCACACCAATGCTCCCGGTCCTCCGGAAACCATAGCTGTAGCTACACCTACTATATTGCCTGTGCCGATTGTAGCTGCAAGCGCCGTGGTCAGTGCCGAGAACGGTGATACATCGCCCTCTCCTCTGCTCTTTGTGCGCGCCTCCTTGCTGAGTGTGCTCTTTAGCGCATAACCCAGGTTCCTCCATGTCAGAAATCTCGTCCGAAATGTCAGATAAATTCCGGTTCCAACCAAGAGCACCAGCATAACCGGTCCCCAGACGAAGTCATCAATTGCCGAAATTACATTACTCAATTCTTTCATAATACACCCTCGCTTTCCTCCAACCATGCATAAAAATGCAAAAAAGAGCGATGTATGAACAACATCGCTCTTTTGTTGGATTGCTTATTAAATTAAACCCTATTTTAAACTTTTTTCGGAATATGTCAAGAGAAAGTTTTCCTTGACTGTAAACTAAATCATTTATCTATATTATTTACGGTTTGGTTTTTTTGCAAAAAGTGCTGCTCCCACAAGACTGATTGATGCAAATGCCAATGCAAGCATGCCCATGAGAGGGTTTGTATCACCTGTCTTTGAAGCCTTCTTTACTGTAGCTTTTTTAGCTGTGCTACCTGTTGTGTTAGTAGTAGTAGAATTTGACTTATTTCCTGTTGCTACAGTTGCATTCGTACCGGCACCATTAGAGCTTCCTGCAGCTCCTGATATCGCACCTGTGCTTCCTGTACCGGTTCCAGATGTTCCCGGATTTACAGCTTCTTTCTTCTTTAAGCCTTCAATAGCCTTATTGAGTGACGCAACTGCATTGTCAACCTTTGTCTGGTCATCCTTCTTCTCAAGCACTGCTTTTGCACTTGAAAGCACCTGTGAGAATGTCTTCCAGCTGTCTGCTGTGTAATCAGCTTCTTTGAGTGTATCTGCTTTTTCAATTGCACTCTCAAGTGCTTTAGTATCAATGACTACAGGCTTCTCATATGTAAATGAAAGTGTATCCTTATATCCTGTTGCTGATACCTTGATTTTAAAGCTTGAACCCTCAGCAAACAGATCCTGCGTAGTATCAATTGTACCATCTTCCTTGATAAGCTTTACTGCCCCCTTGCCTGTTGCCGGATAATCCTTACCATTTACATTTACAGACTTGATTTTTCCAATAAAATCTGCAAACTGTGCTGCTGTTGCGCCATCTGCCATTTCAAGCTTCGGTGCTGTCGCATCATTATTGTATGCTGCTGAAACTGCCTCTGCATAGAGCTCAAATGTGGTAGTGATTGGAGCATATTTATTGCTCTTATCAGATACTGTCAGCGTGTACTCTGTATTCTCTGCAGCCTTAGGATATGTAATTACAAGCTTCTTAGTCTGAGTATAGCTTGCTGCATATGTTGACACTGCTGATGCTGAGTTTTCCTCTGTAACCTTAAATCCCTTTACTTCATTTCCTTTTGCATCTGTAACTGCATATGTTGCGTTAAAATCATCCGGAAGTGCAACGTCAAGATTAGCCTGTCCTGCTGATACAGCTGCATTTTCTGCTTCAACAGCTGCATCCTTAGCGTGCTCAAGCACCTTGTAATCTACAGGTAAAGTGAAGATTCCCTTACTTGTATAGTATGTCACATTTTTGATTGTCTTTCCAACCATAGACTTGTAGTGGTCAGATGAAAGTGTACATCCGTGTGAATCTGTAACAATTCCCACACTCCATGCAAGCTCCTCTGTTTTCCAGATATTTTCCACATGACGCATAGCATAATCTGTGTTGTCATCGGTGCTTACAATAACACCGTAAACCACATCATCATCTTCAAAGTCCATAGCATCCTTTATGCCATCGAGATTGAGCTGATAGTCTCCATACTTTGTTTTTGTCTTGAACTTTGTAGTTACCTTATCAGAAGCTATCTGCGTCTTAGTTCCATTTACAGCGCCAAATGACAGCTTTTTATCTGCGCCCACTGTTGCAGTCTTGTAGTATGAAGGCACCTCACTAAGTACATAGTATGAGTAGTCAGCACTTTCAAAAAGAGCCTTCTTTCCCTCATATGTTGTTGTAGAAGTCTTGCCCTTCATATTTGTTGTGATTTCTACCTTACTGTCATCTGTAATCTTTGTATAACCATTATTGTTATCATAGAAATCATCTGAGACCTTTACCGGGAAGGTTACACCGTTTATGTGCTCTCCTTCTGCATCCGCATGATATGAGCCTGCTGCCAGAGTATTTCTGGTCTTCTGCTTTGTGGCAGATGTAGTGGCATCTACTGCGACTGAATTTTTATTAAGATCAGCCTTGTAGAACTCATCATATGGAATGTTCATAAGAACATACTGTGATTTAAGATTTGAAATTGCATCTGTAAGATGAGAAAGAGCCTCTTCTACGATTGGTTTCGCATGCTCTGTCTTTGCAATTTCTTCTTTAGCTTCATCAAGCTCACCTTGTAAATCTTTAAGTGAAGATGCTGTATATACATCTGTCTTCTTAACTAATTCTTCTGCTTCAGCTACTTTTGCTTCAAGAGCTGTGATATCGCCTGAATCTGCACTTGTTACGATATTATCTGATGTAGCAACAAAATCATATGTGTAATCTTTATATCCAAGTGCACTTAATGTAATAGACCAGTATCCAGTTCCATCATATCCTGATGGGATGGTGCATCTGTATGAATCTGTCAGACCGAGCTGGATTCCCATTTTTTTATGCATCCAGTTATCAGCAGCAAATTTTGTACCATATGTTGCTACAGCATTTGTTCTTGTGCTGTCATTGCCATAATATGTCCATTTTACAGTCTGTAAGTTTGATGCTAAATCTCCATAATTTCCATTGAAATCTACTCTTAAGAACTCACCATATGATCCGTCTGCGTCCTTAACAGTTGGCTCAAGATCTGTAGCAATCTTAAGCAACTGATCTTTTATACCAGAATCTGTTCCTGTCTGCTTTGCAGAAAATGTAAAGCTGCCATCAGCATTTTTTGTAGCGTTCTTAAGTCCGTTTGTGTTTTTTGTAACATTAGCCACTTCATTTATTGTACTAAGTACACCTTCTGCGTAGCCACCTACTAAAGTTGTTCCATTTTCATATACCGTATATTTAGCTTTGAAATCATTATAATCCTCTGCTTTTACTTTTACTGGAACATATTTTAGACCTGTTACCTTATAATCTTTTAATGTGAGAGTTGTGCTATCTTTTGTAAATTTTCCTTTAGCATATAAATATTCCGTACCATCGGACATTACTGCTATCTGCTGTATTGTATCTTTTCCATCCGAGCCTTTAACAGTATTTGTCTTCCAGTATGATATCTTAAGAGTTGTACCTTCCTTAGTATCAACTATAGCTGTACACTGGAAGCTTCCTCTGTGAAGTCCATGATTTGTTGTAGCACGTGTTACTGTATCAAATCCACCCTTATCAAACTCACCTCTTAAATCAGTCTTGGAATTTGAAGAAGTATTTGTAGAGTTGTAAACGCTTTCATTTGCCCAGTACTCTGTCCATGTAAGACCTGCATAACAGTATATGTATTCCTGCTTGGCAAGATTATCAATTGCATTGTTCAGGTTAGTTGCCGCAGTATTTACTGCGTCCTGTGACTCTTTTGCTGCAAGTGTGCTTTTTGCTGCTGTAAGAGCTTCTGATACCTTGCTCCATGTAGCTGCTGTATAATCAGACTCTGTAAGTGCCCCTGCTGACTTGATAGCTGACACAAGAGCTGTAGTGTCCACTGCCACTTCATCTTTCTTCTCTGATGCGCTGGCAAGAGCTGCAATGGCTGCTTTTTTTACAGATTCAGAAGTACAGGTAGCACCTGAAACTGTATCCCAGCTATTTACAGTTTCAGCAGTTGCAGCCTTACCTACTAGAGATTGATAACCAACCCACTTACCTTTTTTTGTCTCTTTTCCATTTTTTACCCAATTAAAATATGTATCACTCTCGCTGTCATACGTACTGTCAGGTGTAACTGAAATATTGCTTATCTTTCCATCCTTTACAGCTAAAGAGACAGAAACATTATATTCGCTCCAGCCTTCCTCTTCCTCATCTGTAACATGAGCAGTACTTGTGTACGTTCCGTCAGCCGCCACCTGGCTGCCTGTCACTGCAAATGCACTTGTCGGAAACATAGTGGCTGTCACCGATGCTGCCAGTGCAAATGTAAGAAATTTCTGTGCTAAAATCTTTCTCTTCATTTTTTCCTCCTTAAGATTTTAATGCTTTATAGTTATATTTAAAAAATTTTTCCCGCTTATTCCTACTGCGGGGAAAACCTTTTGTGCGATAATTCCTATCAAAAGTCCTGTCACCGTGCCAGCCACAAGAAGCGGCGGCAGATAATACACCACCGCAGTGCTTTTAAGCACTATCGCGGCGGTCAAAAGCTGTCCTATATTGTGGCTTATTCCACCGGCCACACTCACACTGACCATCGAAAACCTGTCAGTTTTCCTTATAATAAGCATCACCGTAAGACTCAGCAGACCACCTGCCAGACTGTATATGATGGAAACACCGTTTCCAAACATAAAGCCCACGAGGCATATCCTCATTACCACTACAGTAAGCACCTCACAAGGTCCTAGGAAAAATATTCCTAAAACAGTGACCAGGTTTGCCACTCCAAGCTTAATACCCGGAATGCCTATGCTTATCGGTATAAGGCTCTCCACATAGCTGAATATCATCGCAAGCGCCACAAGCATGGCGCCGTATGCTATTTTTCCTGATTTAGTCATATTTCTTTTCATTTAGCTTATCTCCATAATACCTGCACGCTACACACCCAGCCATACACATATAGCTATAAGTATCGCAGCTCTTATGCCTGTAAACCACAGCTCATTTCCACGAAGCTGCTTTATACCTGTATGAATATTGCTCTTTGGACATATTCCGTTGCATTTCTGACACTGGAAGCAGTCACCTGATATCCTGCCTGAGCCATCATCCGGTAAACCTATGTCACACGGACATATCTTCTCACATGCTCCACAGCCCTTTATGCAGCCTGCCCTGTCTCTATGCAGGGTAAAAGTAGATGCTATAGGGAGTATTGAAAAAACAGCTCCCATCGGACAAAGAAACTGACAGAAAAAACGCTCCTGCGTGCACATCCCGATCAGAATCAGAATAAATAACGCAATCCCGATCTTATAGGAAGCATTCGGAAGTTTTCCTGCGGTCAGCATGGAAAAAACATCCCACGGACTCATGCCCTGAAGATTTGCATACCATACGGTCAGTATGGACAGCATCAAAAATGCCAGAAGAATGTATTTTACTTTCTGAAGCATCCGCACCACTTTTTCCGGATAACCATGACGTCCTTTTTTAT
>OIYY01000182.1_pt1 | contig 49243 bp, 26 predicted proteins | sample 1588341 | NCBI WGS metagenome assembly OIYY01 (sample SAMN03283287) | human gut metagenome | biome: human-associated habitat; material: feces | host: Homo sapiens | place: Peru | collected 2012
CGGGCATAATTTTGAGATGGCTAAAATCACCATTTACGCCTGTTCAGGCAACGCAGGATTAAGGTGATTTTTAATAAACTATTTGTTGCCTGAAAGGCTATGGTGATTTAAATGAATAAAACTCTTCGTAAGGCTATTATTGCCGGTAACTGGAAGATGAACAACACTCCTGCCCAGACAACTGCGCTCATTAACGAAATGAAGCCGCTCGTTGCCGACGCTGACTGCGAAGTTGTACTTTGCGTTCCATTCGTTGATGTTCCTGCAGCTGTTGAAGCCGCTAAAGGTTCAAACATCAAAATCGGCGCTGAAAATGTACATTTTAAAGACAGCGGTGCATACACCGGCGAAGTTTCAGCCGATATGCTTGTTGAACTCGGTGTTGAATATGTTGTAATCGGTCACAGCGAAAGAAGAACATACTTTGGCGAAACAGACCAGACTGTTAACCTCAGAACACTCAAGGCTCTTGAAAAAGGCTTAAAGCCAATCATCTGCGTTGGTGAAACACTTGAACAAAGAGAGCTTGGCTATACCGAAACTCTCCTTAAATATCAAACAAAGATGGCTCTTACAAATGTTACTGCCGAGCAACTCAAGAATGTTGTTATCGCTTACGAGCCAATCTGGGCAATCGGCACAGGCAAGACTGCTACTGCTGACCAGGCTGACGAGGGTAACGGCTATGTTCGTGCCGCTATTGCAGAAGCTTACGGTGCTGATGTTGCCCAAACTGTTACAATTCAGTACGGCGGTTCAATGAACGCTAAGAATGCCGACGAACTTGTTTCAAAGGTAAATGTTGACGGCGGTCTTATCGGCGGCGCTTCACTCAAAGCTGAAGATTTTTCAATCATTGTAAAGGCTGCAAGCAAATAATTAAAATTTTAGGTGGGTGTGTTTTTGCATACCCACTTTTTTGTGAAATATATATGGAGGAACTATAATGAAAAAACCTGTTGTTTTATGTATAATGGACGGTTACGGCAGAAATGACAGCGACTACGGCAACGCAATCGCAATGGCAAAAAAGCCTAACCTTGACAAGCTTATGGCAGAATATCCAATGACTTATATCGGCGCAAGCGGACTTGATGTAGGTCTTCCTGACGGTCAGATGGGTAACTCGGAGGTTGGCCACACAAATATCGGCGCCGGCAGAGTTGTTTATCAGCCGCTCACCCGTATTACCAAGGCTTTTGAAGACGGCGACGCTGAGAAAAACGAGGCTCTCAAAGGCGCTATGGACAATGCTGAGGGTAAGGCTCTTCACCTTATCGGTCTTGTTTCACCGGGCGGTGTTCACTCTCACACAGAGCACCTTTATCACCTTCTTCAAATGGCAAAGAATAACGGCGTGGAAAATGTTTTCGTTCACGCACTTCTTGACGGTCGTGATGTTCCGCCTGCTTCTGCCGTTGAATATCTCGGTGAACTTGAAGATAAAATGAAAGAAATCGGCGTAGGTAAAATTGCTTCCGTTATGGGCAGATTTTACGCTATGGACCGTGACAATATTTGGGACAGAGTTGAAAAGGCTTATGCCGCTATCGTTTACGGCGAGGGTATCCAAAGCGATAACGCAGTTGAAGCAGTTAAGGCTTCTTATGAAACTGTTGACGAGGACGGCAAGCACCTTACAGATGAATTTGTACTTCCTACCGTTATCGGCGGCAGTGAGGGCAGAGTTAAGGCTGACGACAGCGTTATCTTCTTCAACTTCCGCCCTGACAGAGCAAGAGAAATTACCCGTACTTTTGTTGACCCTGATTTTGACGGTTTTGAAAGAAAGAACGGTTTCTTCAACCTCTACTATGTATGTATGACTCAGTACGACGCTGAAATGCCTAATGTTAAGGTTGCATTCCCGCCTGAAAGCCTTACAAATACTTTCGGCGAATATATTTCTAAGCACGGTATGACCCAGCTTCGTATTGCCGAAACTCAGAAGTATGCCCATGTTACTTTCTTCTTCAACGGCGGCGAGGAAAAGCAGTACGAGGGAGAGGACAGAATTCTTGTTGCTTCACCAAAGATTTCTACTTTCGACCTTATGCCTGAAATGAGCGCTCCGGAAGTATCGGAGAAGCTTAATGCGGCTGTAAGAAGCGGCAAGTACGACGCTGTTATCGTTAACTTTGCAAACTGCGATATGGTTGGTCACACAGGTATTATCCCTGCCGCAATCAAGGCAGTTGAAACTGTTGACGCTTGCGTTGGCTCACTTGCCGAGGCTGTTATTGAAATGAACGGCAACCTCTTTATCACTGCCGACCACGGCAACGCTGATAAGATGCTTGACGAAAACGGCGAACCGTTCACCGCTCACACAACCAACCCTGTTCCGTTTGTGGCAGTTAACTGCGGCGAGGGCGTAGAACTTCGTGACGGCGGCAAGCTTTGCGATATCGCACCTACAATGCTTCAAATGCTCGGTCTTGAAAAGCCTGAGGAAATGACAGGCGTTTCGCTTATCGTCGGTCGTGAATAAGTAGCCATAACTTTTCTGATTTTCTTGCTTTCCTCTGATGAGGAAAGTGGCGGCTTTGCCGTCGAAAGGAGAGAAAGGCGACCGCAGGTCGCCCCTACGGTAGTCTTATCATTTTAGACTATTCAAAATAGAAAAATTATCATAGGGGCGAACTGCGTTCGCCCGTTTATTATAAATACATTTTTTGAATGAGGAAAAATATGCCGCTTGAAATAATAAGAAATGACATAACCAAGCTTGAAGTTGACGCTATTGTTAACGCAGCAAATTCGTCTTTGCTCGGCGGTGGCGGTGTTGACGGCGCAATTCACAAGGCGGCAGGCAGAGGACTTTTAGCCAAATGTAAAACGCTCGGCGGTTGCAAGGTCGGCGAGGCTAAGCTTACAAAGGGTTATAATTTGCCTGCAAAATATGTTATTCACACTGTCGGACCGAGGTGGTGCGGCGGTGACAATAACGAGGAACAACTGCTTAGAAATTGTTATGAAAATTCGCTTAAAATTGCGAGGAAACACGGTTTTAAAACGGTTGCGTTTCCGCTTATAAGCAGTGGAGTTTACGGCTATCCAAAGGCGCAGGCTTTTTGTGTTGCGGTTGACAGTATTCGTGATTTTCTCTTTTTTGAAGATGACATAAGCGTTTACCTTGTTTTGTTTGATAAACGCTCTTTAAGCGAAGCTCAGGCGCTTTATGACGACATTAATGAATATATCGACGACAATTATGCAGAAAATCATTATGAACTCAGCCCGGGTCAGCTTGACGATTTGGCGCCGTCTTATCAATTTTCAAATGATTTTGAGTGTCCTGCGGCTTGTTTTCCTTCGTTGAAAGAAGCGGTAAGTTCACTTGATGAAAGCTTTTCGCAAATGCTTATTCGCCTTATTGACGAAAAGGGTATGACCGACCCCGAGTGTTACAAAAGAGCAGGGGTTGACCGCAAGCTTTTTTCAAAAATCAAGAATGATATCAACTATCGCCCGAGCAAGGCTACTGCGGTTTCGTTTGCTTTGGCGCTTGAACTTGATATTGACCAAACGCAAGACCTGCTTCAAAAGGCGGGTATGACCCTTTCGCACAGTTCAAAGTTTGATATAATAATCGAATATTTTATAGTTCGCAAAAACTATAATATGTTTGAAATTAACGAGGCTTTGTTTGAGTTTGACCAAGTTTTGCTTAATGTTTAATTTGTCGCTTTGTATGCGACCATAAATCTTAATATTTTCACTATAATGCAGATGTAAGGTTAAGAAATTACATTTGCATTATTTTTTTAGGAGGAAATACTATGAAAAACGAAAACAATTTATGCGAGCTTGTATTTATTATCGACAAGAGCGGTTCAATGTCGGGTCTTGAGGGTGACACAATCGGCGGCTTCAACTCTATGATTAAACAGCAAAAGGCGGAAAAGGGAAAATGCCTTGTTTCAACCGTTTTGTTTGACACTTATTGCTCGGTTTTGCACGACAGGGTCAATATCAGGAGAGTTAAATTTATGAAAGCGAAAGATTATATTCCCGGCGGCTGCACGGCGCTTCTCGACGCTGTCGGCGGTGCAATTCACCATATCGGCAACATCCACAAATATGCAAGAAAAGAGGATATTCCGTCAAAAACTCTTTTTGTAATAATCACCGACGGAATGGAAAATGCGAGCCATTATTATACCTGCGACAAGGTTAAAAAAATGGTTGAAAGGCAAAAGAAAAAGTATGGCTGGGAATTCATTTTTCTCGGCGCAAATATCGACGCTTTAACCACGGCGAAAGGATTTGGCATTGAAGAAGAATTTGCAACAAATTATATGCCCGACGCTCAGGGCACAAAAAATGTTTACGAAGCGGTTAATCAGGCGGTTAACAGTGTTCGTTTTGATTGCCCGATGGAATTTTGGAAAGAAGGCGTTGAAAACGATTATGAAAACAGGAAGTAAGAGAATATTTTTCAATACTCTTGACTGAAAAAATCGGGCGAATGATATTCTCCCCTACGGTAGTCTTATTATTTCAGACTTCTGCAGGGGTCGGCGTCCCCGACGACCCGTAAAATAAACAATAATTTATTTTATGCAGGAAAAGTGCATAAATTATTAAATTTTGCATAAAAAACAGAATAATATAGCCTTTTGGCGCTATAAAATATCTCCTTTTACGCTGTTTGTGAAAGGAGATTTTTTTATGAACAAAATCGCAAATGAAAATTATTATATCGTTTATTACTGGATGACGGGTGAACTCGGGCTTACGGGCATTACAAGGGAAGTGTACGCCGTGCTGTTTGCGTTTTACAAAAACGGCTTGGCGTTTAACGGAAGTGTAAGCTACCTTGCAAAGTTTATCGGAGTTTCAAGGCAAACGATATTCAAATCGCTCAACTCTCTTGTGGAAAAAGAACTCATTTTGAAGCAGAGCGAAACGGTTAATAACATAAAAAATGTTACCTATCAAATAAATTTACTACCGCTAAAGAAAATTGACGGGGGCAGTCAAAATATTTTATCGGGGCAGTCAAATTTTTTGAGCGGGGGCGGTCAAAATTCTTTACCCAATAATACTATAAATAATACTATAGATAATTCTATATATAATAAAGGTGCAAAAAGATATAAAAGCAAAAAAGAAGAACGGCTTAAATCTAAGCCGTCCTATAATCTTGAAGAAATCAAATTAAGAGCAATGAATAATACTGAAATTTGAGGGCTTCTTCGCAATTTTTGTTTTTTGATTTTTTATTAATCTACCGGTTTAATTCTGTAAACAACCGTTGCGTGTTTTGGAATGGTTGCGGAGATTGTTGTGCCGGTGGTACGCTCGTCCGTCCAAAGGTCGTGAAGTTCATATCCTGACGGCGCAGTTTCAATGCCGAGGTACTTGTCCGAAACTAATTCGTCAAGGTTAAACGAAATGCTCTTAACACTGCCTGCGGTGTTGAAAAGGCAAAGAGCAATATCGCCGTTTGCAAGCGGACGGGCAATAATATCGATACCGCCGCTCTTTTTAATTCTTTTAGCACTCTTGCAAAGCGGGTCCTGGTCAACTGCGATAAGGTGCTTGTTGGTAACAATCTTTAATGTTTCGTTTTCTTTGTTAGCAGCACCGTTAACAACAAACTCTCTTATATCATTGCCGAGCATAAGCGGAGCGGCAAGCATACACCAAAGTGAAAAATGCGCTCTGTTTTCGTCGTCAGTGAGTTTTCCATTGCCAACCTCAAGCATATCGGGGTCGTTAAAATGACCTGCTCCTGTGCTTTTGTAGAGCCTCAGAGTGCGGTTATATATCCAAGTGATACTTTTCCAATTAGCCATAATGTCAGGCGTTGTGCGCCACATAGAGCCTGCCTTAGCGCCCCAAAGCCACGGCTTCGCAGTGCCCCATTCGCAAATGGAATAAGTAATCGGCTTTTCTTCTGTGTTTGTAACCTTCGCCCAAAGTTCGGTTGCTTCCTTTAATGCGTCGCCCATACGCTTATATTGAATGTATGACGAGTCAATAGCGGTTGCAATAGGGTTTTTAATTTCCATATGGTTTGTGCCTGCATTAAGCTCAACCTTAACTTGCTGCCTGCCGAGAGGCGAGAAACCCTTTGTTTCAGGGAAAAACACTTCGTAAAGTTTGCCGTTAATGTGCATTTGCATATATTGCGGCTTTCTTGCCATTGTTTTGTGAAAAACGAAAGTGACGATATATTCACCGTTTTGCTCTGCGTCAAAATCAAAGCTTGCCGAACCTGAGCCGTGGCTGATAAAACCGATGGCTTTTTTGCTCGCAACATCAGGCATTTTAATAATTTTTGCCCTGCCGGTAAATGTTGCGTCCTCCGGTCTGAGGTCAATCTCAAAGCCGGTTTTAGGCTTGGTTATAACAATATGCTCAACTGCCGGGCAGTCGCCGCTGATACGCTTGTGGTGGCAAAAATCATATTTGAAAAATTCGCATCCCCACGAAGCAAGAGTTTTAGCGTCAAGCCTTTCGTTGCCGAGGGAGGCAGGTAAATCTTCGCAGGTGAGAGTGCCGTTAGACGAGTAAAGACCGACTTTTAAGCCGAGTGCGTTAATATCCTTAATAAGATTTGGAATACCACGGCTGAAAGTGCCGAGGTCGCCCTGAAGCTTGCCGTCACTGTCACGCATAGAACTTTGCCAGCAGTCGTCAAGATTGACAAATTCATATCCTGCCGAAGCAAGACCGCTTTGCTTCATTGCCCTTGCGGTTTGCATAATAATGTCCTGGTCAATATTGTTTCTGAAAGTGTTCCAACTGGACCAGCCCATAGGCGGAGTTTGCGCAACTTTGGCAGAATAATCTTCCTCCTCGCTGATGTCAATGGTGAGCTTTGTAGGAATAAAAATCTTTTTAAGCGCACAAAGAGGGCACTTGCCGTTAGCTTTCATATTTAAAAACCAAGCAACAAACAAAACAAGCAAGATTGCAATTACGGCAATCAAAACTATGAGAAAATATTTCATTCTAATCCAATCTCCTTAAAAAATTCAAGCTCAGCTTTTGCCAAAGCCTGCGTCTTTTCATCATTAAGCGAGCTTACTGCATTTTTTGTAAACTCTTTCCTGTTTTTTAAATTATAAATAATTCTATAAACCCAAGCGTATAAAATGAGCCAAGGTCTGCCGTCGATAAATTTTATATAGTCAATATCTTTAAGCTTAGAATAAGGCGGGAAAAGAAGCTTCAGCTTAGTTTTAAACGGAGAATATTTTTCATCCTCCTCAAGCTGACGCCTCGCAAGGGTAACGCCCTTATTATCATTGTCGTTGCCGAATGCACCGCACTTGCAAAGGAAAAGCTCAACCTCATCCGTGTCAATTCCAAAGTCTTCACCAATGCCGAAAAAGTGATTGCAAACGGTGAGGATAACTTTTGCAAAGCGCACAAGATTGTATTCATTTAATATTTTGAATACATTTTTAAGGTCGATATTGCAGGTTTTAAGCATAACGGCAAGGTCGAGCACAAGTTTAATGCCGGCACCGTAAAATTTGAAATGGTGAGCCGTGTGAGCAATAAGATAAGCAAAATGAAAATCGTTTCTGAACTCGCCGAAACAACCGTCAAAAATCGCTTCGCTGAAAGCGTCGGCAAAAACTCCGAAATCGTACTGGTTTATAAGCTTTGTGTGAATTTCAAAAAGGACTCCGTTTTTTGTGTAATTATAAACCGGTCCGTTTTGCTTAACGCACTCAAAGCCGTTTGAAACGAGAAGTTTTTTAACACTGTCCCTATCCTGCTCGCTTATGAGCATATCTATATCGCCCATAGCACGGCTTTCAGGCACGGGATACAATTCTCTGAGCCTTGCGCCCTTAAACACGATATACGGCGTGTCAGAGGACGAGAGGAGCGCTTGCACCTCTTTAAGTTCATTCGATTGCTTTTCATAAATAAAAATAAGGTCGAAAAACTTGTTTTTTATAGCTTCAAGAAAATCGGCAGGCAGTTCATCCCTGTTTTTCATTTTTGCCACGGCGCAATAGACAATGCCGAGCAAATTGTGAACCTTGGCGTGTTTAAAAAGCTTTTTAAAGTTTGTGCTCCTGTCCCATTCAAGCGTAAATTCTTCGCCGTCAAGGCAGTGAGCGCATAGGCTTAAAAGAAGTTGATATTCTTTATCCATTTTTTATGCGAAAACTGCGTTGCCGACAACAAGGCTCAAAATTGTCATAATAAGACCGGCAATAAATACGCCGAGAGAAATTACGAAAAAGCTCTTTTTTTTGTCAAGGTGGAGGAGAGAGGCAAGAAGCGCACCTGTCCAGCCGCCTGTACCCGGAAGCGGGATAGCAACGAAAATAAGAAGACCCCAAATGCCGTACTTATCAATTTTGTCACGCTTTTTAAGAGTTTTATCCTCAAGCCAGTAAACAAGTTTGTTAATTCCCGGCACTTTTTTGAGCAAGTCAAATATCCAGTTGATAAGAAGCAGGATAAACGGAATAGGCAAAATATTGCCCAAAAAGCTGATAATAAAGCCGACAAACGGGTTCATCTGCAACAAAACTATAGCCGTAAACATACCGAGCCTGCACTCAAGTATAGGGCAAAGTGAGATGATAAACACAACAAGCCAATCAGGTATGCCGTGCATAGTTAAAAATTCCTGTAAGTTTCTGCAAAATTCCTGAACCATTAATTAATCCTCCGAGTTGTCAGTGTAGTCATCGTTATATCCATTATTGTATTTTGCTTCCTGCTTGGCTTTTTGAGCAAGCTGAATTTGCTTTTTTCTTTCCTGCTCTTCAGCCATTTTTTTCATGGTTTTTTCATTAATAATAACTTTTTGATTATTTTTTTTGAGCGCTTTAAACTCTCTTTTTTGCTTTTGCGTTAATTTCTTATACTGTTCAAATTTCTGTTGATGCTCAAGATATTTTACCCTGTGATATTCGGCAAGCTGCGCCTCACGGTTCATAAGTATCTTGCAGTTTGCATTTGTAACAAGTTCCTCCTCGGTTTCAACAGCTTCCGGCAGAGGAATGTTTTTAGAAATTATGTAGTCGTTTTCTTTTAAAAATCTGATTGCGTTTTTAAGTATTTTTTTGTCGTTGTCAAAAGTGAGAGCGTGCAAAGCCTGGTCAAAAGCAAGCCACTGATAGTCGTCAATTTCCTCTTCTTGAATTACTGTTTCACGGTCGTCCGTTGCTGCAACGAAAATATAAACTTTTTTGTCAATCTTGTCGTGAATTTTATATTTTGAAATACCCTCGTATCCCAAATGAATTCTGATATTAAGTCCCGTTTCTTCAAGCACTTCTCGCCTTGCGGCGTCGTATTTTGTTTCACCCTTTTCAATGTGACCTTTAGGAAAACCCCAATTATTTGAGCGCTTATTTTTAATAAGAAGATAACGGAGCCTGCCGTGCATAACTCTGTAAACCACAGCTCCTGCGCTTGCTTCATAATAGCAAACAAGGTTATAGTCCTTAAAAGTATCTTCCATATCAAGATATTCTTCGATATCGTTGTTTATGTAGCGTGAACTTTTGGATGCTATAACCCAAAGTGTTTTAAGTCCTTTTTCATTTTTTTCATCTTTTGGATAAAGACCTGCAATAATTCTGCCGTCAAAATTACATACTGTGTGGTCAACACCCATAACGAAAGCATAACTGTCTCGTCTGTCAATTAGTTTTACTACATTAAGAGGGAAAACATACCCACTTTCAGGGTCGACCGAATTAATCGGCCGAACAACTTTGCCCTTTGTAACATAGCCGAGCATAACATTCACCACCAAATTCAAAATAAAGATATAAATACATTTTTTATTATATCTTATTTTAGACATTAATACAAGAAAAATTTGATACAAGTTGAATTTTTGGTGTTTAGGTTTTCTCTCCTATCGTCAGAGGGAAGCAAAAGGACTTGGCTCCCTCTGACGAGGGAGCTGTCAACTTTGTTGACTGAGGGAGAGAATTAATACATTTTAATTTAGTTGATGACAAAAAAAGAAGAGCAACCCTTTCGGGTCGCCCTTCATAAAGATTGGGTTTTATTATGCGAGTGTCTGGAGGAGATCAACAAGGTCTGCAATAACCTTATCTGTGTCACCCTGAAGCATACCGAGAACCTGATTTACTACATCGGATACTGTTGAGTTAGAACCATCGCCGAGGAGACCGCCGATAAGACCATTAATCTTATCGAAGTTGTCACCTGTGTTAACAGTTTGAATCAAGTATCTGAGAACAGCAATAAGAGTTTCGGATGAATCACCCTCAACATAAATTCTTGCACCGTATGTTGCAGCCTGAGAAGCTGAAACAACTGTCTTGCCGTGGCTTGCAAGCTGTAACCAGTTAACATCGTTAAGTTTAAGACCGAGCGGCTGACCGCCAATCTTAATAAGACCGAGAAGATTATTCACAAGAGGAATAATTGCGTCTCCGCTGAGAAGCGGCTTGAGAGTAGCGTTAAGGTCATAGATGTCAAGGCTGAAGTTTGTAATGCCAATCTTAGCAAGAGTTGAGTTAAGGTCAACATTGAGAGCTGAAAGAACAGCAGTCAAAAGGTCGTTGAGGTTAACTACAGGCTTGATAGCATCAACAAGAGCAGAAACAGGAGTGAGGAGGTTGTCAATAATCTGGCAAAGTCCGTCATTGCCTATAAAGAGTGCAAGGTTAGGAAGTATTGCAAACAATGTTTCAAGAGGAGCAGAGAGAATATCCTCAACCTTATCCCAAAGTGGGTTAATGATGTCAAGAAGAATATTATCATAAGCTTCCTTAATATCTTGTCTGTACTGGTACTGAGTCTTGATATTGTACATTGAGAATGCTTCCATAAGAGGAACGATTGATGAAGTATAACCGTTCGAACCAGGAATTCTTACGATATTGAAGATGCCGAGTGATGCGTCATTAAGAAGAACATCAAGTACACCGTAGATTGGACGAAGAACAGCAACAAGAGCGTGGAAGAATGTATCTGCATCCTTAACACCCCACTTGAGTGAATCTTTGTTAACCTTAGACCAAGAACCTGCAGCTGCAATAATCTTAGCCTGTGATTCGTAAGTTTGACCGTATGCCTTGTCAGTAAGAAGTTTTGCAACATTCTTAGTAGAGAAGTCAATACCTGTTTGAGCAAGGAGAGAGGTGAGCGAGCCGTCGCCGACCTTTACACCTTCGACTGCACCGTAAAGACCGGTAGCAAGTGAGTTAATAATGTCATCCTTGAAGATAAGACCGCCGATAGTAGCGTTGAGGTCAAGAAGACCGCCAACAAGACCGTCGAGCATTGGAGGCAAGTTCTTTAAGAAGTCTGTATCGATTCCTTCAGGATACGAGAAATCAAATGTACCTGTCTTGTATGCTGTGTAATCCCAGAATGCATTAGTAGGTTCGCTCTTTAAGAAGTAGAATACTGCACGAACGATATCATCCTTTTCGGCAATGCCGATAGTGTTGAATACACTTGTGATGATTGACTTGAGCATATCGTTCTTCTTAATAGCGTCAATGTTTGAAATAAGTGATTTAAGAGTTTTAGCATTCTTAACAAGAGTATCGGAGATGTAACGAAGAAGTGCTACAAGAACTTCACCCTTATTGCCGATTACTTCCTTATTTGTAAACTTGCCTTCAGCGTTTTCAGCCTTAGAAGTTGATGTTACAGCCTCACCGTGAGATGCGATTGTAGCAAAGTCGAAGTAAGGAAGAACGATGCCTGTGCTCTTAAGTAAGCTTGTTACGAGTGGGTAAACAACATCATCAATGTTGCAAGCCTTGAGATTTGTAAGTGAAAGCTTAATCTTAACACCGTTAATCTTGAGAGCCTTTGTGATGATAGTGCCGAGGTCTTTACCTGTAATCATCTTGATAATCTTGTCAATATCAACACCCTGCTTCTTAGCATCCTTGAGGAATGCGGTTACAGGTGAAAGGAGATTGTCAAGAAGCTGAGGAATACCACCGTTGTCAATGAAGTATGCAAGGTTTGGAAGAACGCTTGTGAGTGTATCGAATGGCTTATCAAGAACATTTGATACGAAGCTCATAAGAGGATTAAGAACATCAAGGAGGATGTTATCCTTAGCTTTCTCGCAGTCCTTTACATACTGGTCGAATGTCTTAATCTGGCTGTTTTCAACCTGAAGAACATCAAGGAGAGGAACGATAGCGTTCTCATATCCGTTTGAGCCGTAAAGGTTGAGAGTCTTGAGAGTTTTAAGGTTTGCAAGATTAAGTGAAAGAGCGGTTGAATATTTACCGTTCGATTGAGTTTTGATTGTAAGCTTGCCGTTCTTGAGTGAAACAAGTGTTTCGCCCTTCTTCTTGTTGCCTGTGTTGATGTCAAGACCGACAACTACACCGTAAAGAATGTTACCGAGTTCAAGGTTAGAACCGTTAAGGAACGGACCGAGAATATCAAGGAACGGACGAAGAACTGCTGTTACTGCGTTAATGAAGCCCTGCTGTGCATTAGCTGCGCCGTCTGTGAAGCCCCAGTTAACCTTAGCAACCTTGCTCCAGCTCTTAGCAGACTTAATAGTCTTAGCTGCTGAAGTGAATGTTTTGCCGTAGCTCTTATCTGTTAAGAGTTTAGCAACACCCTTAGTTGTAACATCAATGCCTGCCATTGAAAGGTAAGGAGAAATCTTATCTGTATCAAGTGCACCGTAGAGTGCAGAAGCAAGCTTTGTTACCATTTCGTTAGTGAAGAGTAAATCACCAACAACGCCCTGAAGGTTAGATGATGAAACAACGCCGAGGCTGTTAAGCAGAGCCATAACGCCGTCAACTGCTCCGTCAAGCTGACCTACTGCGTTTTCAGCATCCTCGGCACTGATACCGTCAGGATACTTAAACTTAGACATTTGATGCTTATATTCTTTATATGACCAGAATACTTCGGTAGGTGACTGAGTGATATTAACAAGTCTGAATACGAGAGCAAGAAGCTGGTCTGCATTCATACCGAATATCATATCAAGGATATCCTTGAGTGTACCCTTATAAGAATCACCGAGAAGACCCTTAATAGCATTAGCATTTGAAAGAACTGCATCAAGTACATAGCGAAGAACCGCAATGATTACCTTGCTTGTGTCAGCCTTAACAACAAGTCTGTCGCCGATTACCTTAACGGCACTTGAAGCCTTAGTTGTTTTACCGAGTGAAGCAAGACCAAGCCAATCAATTTCAGGAATTGAAATGCCTGTTGTTGTAAGGAAGCTGTTAAGTGTAGCGATGAGCTTGCCGCCGTCTGTGTACTGACCGAGGAACTCGTCAAGCTTTGTGACAGAAATCTTCTTGCCGTTGAGTTCAACCTTAGTAAGGTCATAAAGAAGGGCGTCAACATCAATTACAGGAGCAACTGCCTTAATTACCTGAGTTACAGGAGTAATAAGATTTACTGCTAATTGAGTAATACCATTGTTGCCAATGAAGAGTGCCAAGTTCGGAAGAGCAGAAGCAATAGTATCAAGCGGGCTTGAAACAACGCTGTCAACAAAACCGAAGAGTGGGTTAAGAATGTCAAGGAGAAGGTTATCGTAAGCCTTGTTAACATCTTTAAGATACTTGTCGTAAGAAAGAATGTTTTCGCAACCGAGAGCCTCAAGGAGAGGAACGATTGAGTTTTCATAACCGTTTGAACCAGGAATTGAGATACCCTCAAGGATATTGAGCTGACCGTCTGCAACAACGACATCAAGAACGCCGTAAAGAGGACGGAGAACTGCAACGAGAGCATTGAGGAATGTCTTCTGGTCCTTAACACCCCAAGAAAGTTTGTCAAAGTCAACCTTAGCAAAGCTGCCTGCTGCCTTAATAGCATCAGAAGCTGACTTAAACTGAGCTGTTTCGCCGTACTTGCTGTTAACAAGGAGATCAGCGAAGCTGTTAGCTGTTACATTGACATCAAGAAGAGCAAGGATATCGCCGAGGCTCAACTTGTCGTTAATCTTAACTTTTTCAATGTTTGTGTAGATAGCCTTAGCAAGAGTGTTGATAAGACTGTCTGTGTAGAGATACTGATTAAGGAGAGCATTGAGGTCAAGCTCGCCGATGATTCCGTCAAGGAATGAAACGAGAGCTGCTACATCAGATGCATTAACACCCTTAGGGAACTTGAATGTACTATTCTTTGTCTTGTAACCGGTGAAGTCCCAATAAGCATCGGTTTGTTCACCAACGAAGAAGTAGTAAAGTCCGACAATAATTTGGTCTGCAGAGTGTGTCTTAATCTGAGTGATTACATTAGAGATGATTGCCTTGAGCGTATCGTTCTTAGCAATAGCATCAATATTTGTAAGAATTGAGTTGAGCGGGTCAATGTTGTTCTTAACTGTGTTAAGTACATAGCGAAGAACAGTGATTAATGTCTTGCCGTAGTCAACATTTTCGAGCTTCTTACCTGTAAGAGCATTGCCGTTAAGGTCAGTTGCCTTAGAAGTGTAAGTTACTCTGTCGCCGAGTGAAGCAAGGAGGTTCCAATCGATGTTGCTAATCTTAATCTGATGAACATAACCGATAATCTTTTCGCTTGTTTCATTAGCTTTTTCGTTTTCTTTAATCTGAGCGTCTGTAAGCTTATTAGGACACTTGCTTGAAGAACATGGACAAGATGTTGTGCTCTTCTTGCTTGCCTTAATAATATTAGGGTCAGAAAGGATGAAGTTGATGACAGGAACAACAGCATCCTGAAGATTAAGAGTTGAAAGGTTTGAAAGGTCGATTATAAGCTTGCCTTCGCCCATACCGATTAAGTTGCCGACAACATCGCCGAGAGGCTTAACTGACTTAGTACCTGCAATAACAGCTACGATATCGTCAGCTGACAAGCCCTTGAATGACTTGTTTTCAACATAGTAACCGAGTACATATGAAAGAACAGAGTTTACATCGAGTACATCGCTCAAGCCGTAAATAACCTGAGTAATAGGAGCAATAAGATTTGCAACAAACTGTGACAAACCGTTTGCGTCAATAAATACTGCAAGGTTCGGAAGCATTGTGCAAATTGTTTCAAGTGGGTTAGCAACTATATCGTTGAGGATAGAGTTGTTAGCACCGACGATTGGGTTGAGGATATCAAGAAGAAGATTATCCTTAGCCTGTGCAATATCGTTCTTATATTCAGCGTCGGTCTTAATATTCTTAGCACCGAGAGCCTCCATAAGAGGAATGATTGCACTGTTGTAAGCATTTGTGCCGTAAATGTTAAGGTTTTTAAGAGCACTGTTTACATCAATCTTGATTACAGAATCTTTAGAATCGGCATTTTTTTCATCCTTAACTGTAATTGTAAGAATGCCGTTCTTAAATGTTAATGTTTTAGTTTGAGAATCAATAGTTTTAAGAATTTCAGTAACAACAGAGCCTACATCCGCACTGCCTTCGTTAAGAAGGATAGAAATTACAGGGTAGAGAGGACGGAGAACTGCAACGAGAGCATTTACAAAGCCCTGCTGAGCGTTAGCCGCACCGTCTTTGAAGCCCCAATTAATTGTTGGGTAAGTCTTTGTTGTTGTTGAACCTGCTGTACAGTTAGCTTCACCGCAGTCACACTTGTTCTTTGTTTCAGTCTTAACAAGAGCGTCCCAAGAAGAAGCGCTTGCAAGGAAGTTAGCTGCGTCAGTGAATGTTGCACCGTAAGATGTATCGGTAAGAAGCTTAGCTACATCTGCAGGGCTTGAAGCAACGCCTAAGCCTGACATTACGCTTGCTACAGTAGCATTTGAAGAAATACCGCCGTAAATTGTAAATACAAGCTTTGTAATAAATTCGTTTTTAAATACATTTGAACTCAAGATGTCCTTGAGGTTGTTACCGCCGAGGTTAACGCCGAGTGAAGCGAGAACAGGGAAGATGTTGTTGATAACAGCGTCGATGTCCTGTGCAGCCTCGTCAGCCTGAGCCTTTGTGATACCCTGTGGGTAAGCGAAGCCTTCGGCTGCCTGCTGGAGGTATTGCTCAAATGACCAAGCAAAGAGCGTTGGGCTTTGAGTAAGGTTGAGAACCTTGTTAAGAACTTTAAGAAGTGCGTGAGCGTCAATCTTACCGTTCTGGATAGCATCAAGAACAGTAGTTACCGTATCGTTGCCGATAAGGTTTGCGATTGCTTTAAGGTTGTCGTTTGCAACTACTGTATCAACAAGATATTCAAGTACATAAATGACAGCCTGACCAGGAGTGCACTTGCTTACAAAGTTCCAATTAATATTGTTAAGCTTAATGCCAAATTTAGCAAGAATTGTGTTAACAATAGGAATAATGTTGTTACCTGAAAGAGCAACATCATTAACCTTGAAGCCGAGTTCCTGTTTGCCGTTTACCTTAGTAAACTGGTCAAATGTGTCGGAAGAAACTTTTTCAAGAAGTGAAGCGAGTGTCGGTGAAAGAGCACCGAGTTTACTGCTTGTAAGCTTGAGAATGTTTGCGGCTCCGTTAAGCTCGTTTTGAACAGGAGTTACTGCACCGGAAACGATGGAAGCAACCGTACCTGCTTTTGTATTTGTGTCATCAAGAACTGCCGACAAGCCGGTTATTGTGTTAATCAAGGTTGTAACAGGCTTTTGAAGGAATGTGTCAAGCCAGCTTACGAGCGGGTTAACAAGACCTTTCACAAGTTCGTCACGATACTCGTTAGAAGCGTCTGCAAGTTCCTTTGGAGTATCAATCTTTATACCTGTCTGCTGAGCAATAGCATTGAGAGCAGGGTAAAGAGCATTTTCATAAATGCCGGTGTCAAGAAGGATAACGCCTACGATAGAAGTGAGAATTCTGATTGATGCTGAGAAAGCATTGAGGAATTCATCTCTGTCGCCCTTTGTGATGCCCCAATTAATATCAACATTAATTGTGCCGTCCTTTTCAATAGCGTCGCTCCAGCTTTCAAGCTTCTTAATTTGTTTGCTTGCGCCACCGAATTCTGTTTCCTTAATTCTTACAGCGAGTGAGTCAGGAGAAATAAGACCGTTAACTGCTTCGCTGATAAGGTTGTATTTGGCTTCCTTGTCAGAACCGTTGTCCTTATAAGTATATGTATAAGCATATTTGTCTGTAAGGTTTGCAACGAGTGCTTCAACAAGTGCGAATGTTCTTACTACAACAGTTGTAAGACCTTCGTTTGTGTAGATATCCTTAGGATCAACATTACCGTCGGAGTCGGCAGAACGCTGATCTTCGCCGTTAAGGTAATATAAATAGGTATTAAGTAAGTCAATAACCTGATTTGAAGCGTCAGTTCCTATATAATTAGAAAGGAGTGAAACAACGCCGGTCACGATATTGCTTGTCTTGCTGAGGTTATAACCGTTAATGTTTGAATCAACAAGGAGAGAAGACAACATGCTGTCAAGCTTAGCGATTGTTTTGTCAACTGTACCTATTTCATCGTTTGTGTAATTTGAAAGGTCAACCGATGACATCGGAGTGTCACTTGCGGTAGAAGCGTCTGCGTTGTTTGCTAATGCATTCATAGCAATATCGCTGAGCGATGTTGTGCCGTCGCCGTTACCCTTATCGTCGTCTGATTTCTTAAAGCTGTCAATAAGAGCTTTAACAACATCAACAAGCTTGCTTACATTAGTAATAAGGAAGTAAGCATTGTCTTTGTCAAGACCGACAAAACCGCTTGATTGCTTTTCAAATGTGAAGCTGTAGTCGCTTTCACGGGTAATTTGGAAAATGCTGTTGAACAAATCAGTGAGAGCACTTGATTCGCCAAATCCGCCTACAGAATTAAGAAGTCCTGTAACGATTGGAAGATTCTTTGAAAATTCACTGCCGTCAACACTGATTACATTGTTAACAAGACCGAGGATAGCGTCGAGCCAATCTTCAACGAAGATTTGAGCGAAGCAGTCAAAAATCTTAACCGGGTCAGGGTTAGCTGCAAAGTTTTTAAACTCTGTCATCTTAGCGTTGCTTACAACGCCGTCATCGCCGGTAGAAGGGTCCTTGCCTACGACAATCTTGCCGTCGTAGCAGTAAGTCCAAGCATTTTTAGGAACGCCGTACTTGTCTGCGCCGAGGTTTTCCATAATATCAAAGAGCTGAGGAAGAGCAACTGTGATATTGTTAAGACCTCTGTTTACTGCAGCGCCTGTGCGGTCGTTAGCGTAGCCTTTAACCTGATTTCTGAGCTCAGGAGTGTTAACATAAGTGTCAACTGCATTTGTAAATAAAGTAGCAAGTTCATCAATTACTTCATAAAGACCTGTACCGATTTGACCGTCCTGTGCTGTGATTGCACCTGAAAGAATGTTTTTAAGGTCGCTTATCTTAGCATATTTGAGAGCCTTATCGGCAATGTAAATACCGGTAATTCTTGGTACGCCTGCTTCATATGTGTACTGAACATTAAATCTTGTAGCACTTGGAATGTTTGCCAAAACATCTGTAAGATTGTCGGCAGTGTTTCCGTTATATGAATAGGTATATACTGTCTTACCTTCTTCATTTTTAGATTCTTTATAAGTGAGTTCTTTGCCGTTCTTATCAATAACCTTGTCATACTTGAGTACCAAGTTAGTGTCAGAGATAAGGTCGTTAGCAGTGTAGTCCTTGGTTTCATAACCTAAGTTGTTGTAGTATGAAAGGTAACCTGTCTTAGCTTTACCGTCATTCCAGTAAGTACCGCCTGCTCTTTCGTATGAACCGTCATTCTTGAGCCAGTGCATAAGCTGAGGAAGAAGTGAGTTGAGGTCCCAAGAAAGCTGGTCGATACCGATGTATGAACCTGACTTAGCGTTCATTTCTCCAAGAGCACCGTCACCGAGTACATCGTAAAGAAGACCGGTATTTGTACTCTTCTGAGCGTCACCTGCCTCAGCAAAGAGGATAGGTTCAATAAGTTCGTTAACAAGAACCGCAAGTACAGGAAGAAGGTTAACTACTGTCTTGATTGGGTTATCAACAAGGTCAGACCAAATATCTGTAAGTACAGCCTGAAGGTTAACATTTGTTTTAAGAAGTGACTTGAGTACGCTGTCAACAATTTTACCGGTTGAAGTGCTAGGGTCAACGATGTCACCTACTGTATTGTTAAGGATAATGTTAACAATTTCAGTACCGACGCTGCCTGTAAGGTCGGTGTTGTTGCCGTTTAAGATAGCCTTTTGGGCGTCTGTAAGAACAACATCTGTTTGGATAGCTGTCTTCTTCTCAATAATCTTATTGAATACAGTGTCGATATCAATGAGGTCGTTCATAATGAACTTTTCATCGTACTTGTAAGCGCTTGTTTTTGGTTTGCCAAGTTCGTTTACATCAATACCTAAGTTCTTAGATAAAGTCTTTGTTACGATGTAGTTGTATGAATTGTCTGCCCATTTTTGGATATCGGCTTTGCTGTAACCTGTTTTCGAGTTTTCGTTTTTGTTAATACCGGTTCCTTCGTCAGAGTTTGAATAGTCAACAAGTGAATTGCTTGCTGTATATTCTGTCTTGGAAATTTTAACTTCCTTCGGATAGTCACCTGAGAATGCTTTCATAAGAGCAATATAGTTATTACTCTTGAGTGAAGCACTACCCGAATCAATATTCTGACGGGAATAAAGGTTGGCAATTTGATACCAGAAATCAAGTGTACCGCTGCCCTTGAGTGAGTCAGGAATCTTGATTGTCTTTTTCTTGCCGTCACCGTATGAGTCGGTAAATGTAACTGCTCCATCGTTAAAGAGGTTTGTTACAAGTGTTTGACCCTTACCGTCTTTGTCAAGACCGTTAAGCCAAGCAATGTTGTTTAAAAGGTCGTGCAACTGGTCAAGTTCTTCATCGCTGATAAAGAATGTGTCGCCGTCCTTCCAATCTTTGCTGTAGCCCTTAGGGAGCTGAGCGTCGATTGCAGCATTGATTTCGTCAAGGCTCATAGGTTCGCCGTTGTTGCCGAAGTTTACTGCAAGACCCTTGAGAAGGTAAGGATAATAAGAAGATTCGTAAGCGTTAACATGCTTTTCCAAAATTGCTTTGGTAAGCAAGTCGGAATTGATTACACCGTCAACCAAGAAGTTTGAAAGTGTATTGAGCGTATCTGCATCAAGCTCATCGCTTTCTCCCATACCCATCATCATCTTGATGGCAGAAGCGATATTGTCAACACCCATTGATTCGCAAAGTCCGGCTTCAACACGAGCGAAAATATTGTTTTCGGTTGCATTGATTTTAAAGCCGTTCATTGTTAACGGTGCGCCGGTCATACCGCTTGCTTCAACGCTTGCAGTGAGGTTTAAACCGCCGTCCTGAATAAGCTTGATGTATAAGCTTGCCTGAACTGCACTTGCACCCATACCGAAACCGTAGTAGAGAAGTTCTGCAACATCGTTAACTTTGATGCCGACACCGTAAACTTCCATCATCTTGTTGTATACGGAAATACGGTCGTCAACAACTGCTTGGTCTTCAGCGGTAAGCGCATAGTCGCACTGCTTTAACTGATAGAGCGAAGCGGTTTCATAAGTAGAACCGATGTAGCTATTGCCGTCAAGCGACAAGTTGAAAATCTTCTGGTCCTTAAACGCTTGATTGTAGCGCTGACCAATTTCGTTTACCTTAGCAATGATTTCTTCGTCATTACTTGCCTGCTGTTGGTAAAGTGTAGCTAAGTACCAAAGGCTGTTAGCCGAATACTTAACTGTTTTACCGCTTGCATCTCTGCCTGAAAGGGTACGGTCATCCTTAGCGCCGTATAACCATTCTTCAAGCTGCTCTCTCGACTCCTTAGACAAACTTGAGTTGTCCTTGTAGTTGTAGCAAAGAGCTGCAAGTGTGTAGTAGTCAACCGAACCTGTTGAACCGCTCAAATAATTATAGCTTGATAAGTCACCGGTGGTGGTATCGCCATAAATATTACGAACGAAGTCTGATTGACTTGTGGAAGCGAGTGCACCGATAAGTGTCGGTTGCAAAACGCCGAGCAAATCTTGAAGCGTTGTTTCACTTTCGATTTGCTTTTTTTGTTCGTCGCTCAACTTGTCAACAGTTGTGCCGAACTTTTTAGCGCCCTTTTCATATACGGCATTTTTGATTACATCAATGCCCATGAGAAGGGATGGCAGGTTGTCTGCCAATTTGTTAAGCGTGTTGAAAGCCGAGTCGGCATCAACACCGGTCGTTTGCCATAGCGGGTTGTCATTACTTTTGGCGAATGCCGTAAAGCCAACCGAACATGTGGTCACGACCATTACTACAGCTAAGAAAAAGCTGAGTAGTTTTTTGCTCGTTCTCATATAAATCTCTCTCTCCTTTACATATGAATTACGAACTTGTCGTTTTTGGCAACGCATATGGGTATGCGACGCCCTCCGAGCAGTATTTGTTCACAGTTTCTACACAAAAAACTGCTTTTTAGGCGCAGGATATCCACACGCGTATAAACAAATACAAATTATTTATATCAAAGAATATATAATAAGTCAATATTTTTGTAACAAAAAATTAATTTATTGTGAATTTATAACATATTTTAGCGAAGATTTTTGACGATAAGCAGTAGCATAACGGACAAAATAATTAAATGTGTCTAACAAGCAAAAATCGACAAAGAAATAACTGATAAGCGATATATAATGTGTTCACAGTCGTGTAAATAAACTGCGTTCTTGTAAAGCTATTCACCTTTACAAATGTAAACTTTATGTAAAGCTTGGTGACTTTACTCACCGTAAAATATCGATTTTTCAGCAAATAAATGTAAACTTTTTGTAAACTCAGTGTGAATAATTTGTGCAAGCCGACAAAAAACAGTCTGTTTTTTTGGACAAAGTTACAAAAATTCAGTTTCGTTTATGCGATTATTGACTTTTTTGCCTTATTATGTAATAATTATGATGTGTTTGAAGCACATATTGCGCCCGTTTAGGAGCGTGGTACGGTTTGTAACCGTCCATTCAGTCTAATTCAGATTGCCTGATGGTCAGAGATTGCGACAGGCTGCCAAGCGCAATATGTTAACACTCTAAACTTACTTACTTTAAGGAAATTTAAAATGGAGGTAAATTAATGAAAACGAAGGCAAAAAAGTTTTCCCATAAGCTTTTAGCTTTACTTATGGCTGTGCTTATGGCTGCTTCTTGCTTCACCGGTGCTATCTCGGCTTATGGTGCTACCATGAGCAGTGATAAAACATATGCCGATGACTCAATCGAATATAACGATTTGGCATGGGCTATTCTTTCCGATGAGCAAACAGCAACAGCTTTGCTTGACTATGCCGACATTATGCTTGCTGAATACGGTCCTATGATTGATAAGCTTCTTGAAAAGCTTCCTTCTTCAATCACAGCTTATATGACTTGGGACTCTACAAACCGTTTGCTCAAACTTAACGCATTCGGTATCATCAAGTATAATATCGCTGTTCGTACTCACAGTGTTGACGAAATTTTCCAAACACTTGAGTCTGTTCGTGGTGTACTTGTTAAGTTTGGTGGCTACATTGGTGACGCTAAGAACCTTAACTTCAACTCTGTTGCAACAAACGACGCTGACGGCAACGGCTGGCATATCACAAGAGAAACAGCTTCTTCTACTGAGATTCTTCAGAGAGTTATTGCAATTCTTCAAACAAATAGTGGAGACTATAACGGCAAGGATGTACTCGGTCAGTTACTCAGAGGTGATTTTACTCTCGGTACTCTCGGAAGCCTTGCTAATATAGATGTATATAACATTATCGGAGGTTTGCTTGGTTTTTCTGATTCAAGCTATAAGTCAAACTTTGTTTATAACATCGTTCAGCAACTTATCTTCAAGTATACTAATTGGTATACAGATGAAGAAATTGCTAATTTCAAAGCTAACCCATCAACATTTAAGTTTGATGAGCAGCTTATGAACAAGCTCACAACTGAGCTTCTTGATAAGATTTCAGTTCTTGTTACATATAATCAAGAATATAAAGATAAGAGTGACACATCTGCCACCCGTTACCTTGAAATTAAAAAGGAAATGGATGCAAAAAGTTGCGATTATGCTACCGCAGCTAAAAATCTCGGTTACGACCCTAACCTTGTTTATTCAAAGGAATTCCTTGATGACGACGGTAACCCGCAGAATGTTCTTCTCTTTGCTTACGGTGCTCCGGATGCTAAGGGCTTCGCTACATCATCAACTACTCAGATTGCTCTTTCAAATAATGACAATCTCTTTGATTTTGGTTATCAGGCACTCAGCATTGCTTGGAACACAGTTCTTAAAGGTACAATCGGTCTTATTCATGTAAACGACTCTTACGATGAAGGCCACGGCGCAAACTTCGATAATAATTACTATTATTATTTCGACCAGCTTGGCAAGTGGGATAAGACAAATGTTGCCGCTAACTACACTGAAGCTAAGATTAACGAATGGGCAAACGCAGTATATAAAGATTATAAATTTGATACTGCTCAGAAGTTCCTTGATTATGTAAAGCAGGTTGTTTCTTATGACCGTACAGCTGCTGATGATTCAACAGGTAAGTGGTCAGACATTGATGAAACAAAGCTCTTTGCAAAGTTAAGATACAGTCCGCTTGCTGACTACGGTTTCAATGTAACAACAGGTCCTATCAACCTTTACTTATCTGAAACAGGTACTCCTAATGTTGACGACTTCTTTGCTAATAAGTACAAAGAATATCCGTCAATGGTAGCTGCATTTAACGACGCACTCGTTGCAGTAGTTAAGGATCTCTTCCCTGAAAGAGATAACATTATCGGTACTCGCCCTGAAATGGCAACAACCGGAAATAAGCTTACAACAATTAATGATTCTGCTATCAGAACCGTTACAACTACTCTTGTTGGCAATGCTTGTAAGATGGTACAGTATACAGCAGACGCTACAGACGCTAACATCCTCAAGGCTTTCTATACTAAGTACGGCAAAAACGCTACACTTTCTGAAAAGAACCTTGAAGAAGCAATGATTCCTATGCTCGTTGCTTGCATCGGTCAAGTTAACCTTGGCGAAGGCAAGCTCGAAAGACTTATCCACCCATCAGATTGGGACGGCTGTAAGGATGCAGAGGCAGTTGCTTATGTAGCTCTTAAAGAATACTTATCATATGCAATGCCTAAGAAAGATTATTCTTCACTTGTTACTATTGACAAGGACGGAACAATCAACGCAACACTCGAAGGCACAATTCTTCCAATGGCTCGTGACGCTGTTGCATATGTAATTGAAGCTTATGTTCCTCTTACAGATGAAAACGGCAACCCTTGGAAGACTGAAACTGCTGCAGTTAATGCAAGCACAACACTCTTCGACCTTCTTAATTCTGTAGTTTGCTACTACGGCGGCGACTACGCAATGCAGAAGACTGTAAACAAGGGCGAACGCTCAATGGGCGTTGGCGCACTCCTCGGTCTTTGCAAGAGCGGCAAGAGTGAAAACGGCGCAAGCCTTATTTCAACTGCTAATACCCTTTGGGAAAATGTAGACCTTGTTGCAAACAAGCTTATGCCTGTACTCGGTACTCTTCAGGGTAAGGGTTATGCTAAGTTTGATTCAAAAGACCTCATTTGGAACAATGTTGTTCTCTCATTCCTCAACATCGGAGATGAAAGAGCTTCAGGTTTTTGCGGTGTATCTAACTTCCTTTGGCAGTTACTTACAATCGTTTCTGCTGAGCCTATCCAGTCAACACCTGTTGTAACTACAGTTTATAACTTAGTTAAGGACCTTGCAAACGGTCTTCTCGGTGCTCGTTATGACGGACAGAGCTTCACAACAATCATTCCTGACGCAACATCAGCAACTCCGTTTGACGATGTACTTCAGGTTAAGGTACTTGCAGGTACATCAACTAAGTCAGGTAGTACTCCGGGTGCTATTCAAAAGGCACTTTGCAACTTCGCTGAATTTGCAGGTTACGGTACAAGCGGCGTAAACACATACCCTGATTCAATTCTTCGTGGTATTTGCTTCGCACTTCAGGCTGTTAACAGCTTCGTTCCTGAAGCATTAAGCACTATCGGTCAGCATCAGCTCAAGATGGCTACTGCTTCATTTGAAAAGAATGCTATAACAGGCGCTTCTGTAGGTCAGCCTTATACAACAAAGTTCAACATTACTAACAACTCAGTTGGTATCAACGCTTCTTATGTAACAAACGGTGAAGTTCAGCAGCTTTCTCGTTACTATGTACATGTTACAGATGTTAAGCGTGTTGCAGATGACGGCTCTACAGAAAATATAAAAGGTTATCCTACCGGTCTTATCGAGGCAGGTAAGACAGCTACATTTGACTTAACTGTTAAATATTCACCTGAATCAGGTGCCGACTCAATGAACTGTGAAATTCGTGTAACTTATGATATCACAGATAAGAGCGGTAATGTTCTTTACGGTAATAACACTGTATCGGCTTATCAGCTTCTTACTTCAGCATCAGGTTGGAGAGATACGGTTTATAACGAAGATAATAAGTTCAACGATGCATTCAGCCAGACTGACGGTTCTGACAGAGAAGTTAACGGCGTTGTAGTTCACAATGCTAATAAAATTGGTAGGGGCGAACTCCTTGCTGTTACATATCCACAAGATATGGTTCTCGGTACATCTACTGCAAGAACTATTTCTGAATATGGTTTTAGAGTTCACAACAACGGTAGTAACTCAGTATTCAACCGTAATACTCGAAGCCTTGACGGTGTCTTCTTCTATGATGAAATCGACAGCTTCAAGACAAATAACCTCACCACAGCAGCTACTAAGTTCAACGACGATGATACAACTACAGTAAAGATTGACAGCGGCAACGCTATCGCTTTCTGGAATAAGAATACAGGTGACCTCCTCAAGGTTGGTATGTATGACTATCGTATTGAAACTGCTGCAGGTTCAGGCGTATACGGCGATTGGCAGCGTAACCAAGTAAATGAAGCAACTGAGGGTAACTCAGGTGCTATCACTTACTACAAGGGCTACACTGAAGAAGAACTTGCTAATATCATCACAAACGCCAGTGCCCAAGGCAAGGCTATCGAAAGAAGAACTCATGTAACTTATACACTTCAGGAAGCTCTTGATGCTAAGATTATTAAGGGTTACCATATTAATGAAAACGGTGTATATGACGCTATGTATCTCCAAACCAACGGCGGTACAATCAACTACGATAACCTCTTTAACATCCTTTCACTCGGTGTTAACGGTCTTGACGGTTTCTATGTAATCAACAAGAAGGTTACAATTAACGGCGGTGAAGATTCTTATATCTATCCTTTCGCATATGATAACGAAACTCCTCTTAACGCCGGCACTTATAATGTTAAGCTTAACCTTTACAACTCTTCACAGTCCGGTTATGCTAAATTCGACATTGTTATCGGTGATACATCTTCTGCATCATCTCTTGACACTAACTACAACGAACTTTCTAAGGTAATGGCTAACTATAAGTCAACCGACTTCGTTGACCAGTCAGTATATGCTGAAGCTAAGTCTGCTCTTCTTAATGTACTTTCTGTTCAGGCAGCTCCTATGACAGCTACATCAGCTATCGAAATGTCTGATACAACAGAACTTACAGCTGCAACAAAGCAGACAACTTCTCCTACAGGCGACCGTGCATTTGTTCCTTATTCAACTTCACAGCAGTCTGTATCTTACAATGTTTCCGGTAAGACAGTAACTCGTGCAATTCCTGCATCTGTTAAGGACGCTGCTTATGTTGGCGGTTCATTCAATGAAGAACTCGGTGCAACAATCGGCGGTCAGGCTGGCGTTTACTATTATGACGCTAACGCAACAATGCCGATTTACTCGCCAAAGCCACTTGCATCTTCTGATGTTAAGGACGGTAAGGACCCTGCAGGCGTAGCAGTAATTCAGGGCGCTGATGGTAACTACTACCTCGCTAACTCTGCTAAGTATGCTACTGTTTGGGATACAACAACATATTCTAACGCTCCATGGCAGAAGCCAACTGATACTCAGGCAACAGATAAGGACAACAACCTTCTCTACAACCAGGTTCAGTATGTATACAGAGATGCTAACGGTGACAAGTGCAACTCAACAGACGCTTGGTCATGCAAGTTCCCTCAAACTCAGTACACATGTATCGCAAATACAGGTGCTGTTGACGAAAGCGGTAACAAGATTGACTACCGTGGTGCTATTACAAAGGCAAACGATAAGATTGCTTATGTACTTAGCAAGGTTTATGCTAACCTTATTAACGCATCATCAACTCTTTATAATGACATTTCTGAACGCAGAAATGACCTTGAAGAAGTTAACTTTGATATCCTTTCTTACAACAAGATGGTTCAGTATGCTAAGATTGCAGAATCTAAGTATACTGTAAGTGTTGAATACACTGACCCAACAACCGAAAAGAGAGTTGAAAGAAACGGTATGTCTTACAAGGATGCTGCAGCTCTTATGAAGAGCCTCAAGAATAACGGTACTGCATTTACTTACACAACCGATTCTGATGTTTCTTCAGTTCAGGCTAAGGAAGCTGTAAGACTCTTCAACATCTTCGCTTCTGTAGTTCAAGAGCGTGGTTACCAGGGCGATAAGCTTGAAGCTGAAATTAAGTGTGCATCTGGCAACACTTACAAGACACTCAAGGCAACTCCTGCTGTCTACAATGAGGACGGCTCAGTTAAGTCTGAAGCTGTAATCACTAAGGGCGTAGGCGCTGTTGAACCTCGCTTCGGTGCTTGGGATGGCAACACCCTTTCAAACACAGGCGCTACTAAGTTTACAAAGGCTTCTTGGGATGCTTATGTAAGAGCTCTTGCTGAAGCAGTTAAACTTGCTCAGTACGGTAACGGCGACTACAAGTACAAGAATGCTAACAACTTCAACATTAACGACAGAGCTAACTACGATGCTCAGATTACTCAGGTTTACAGTGTTGATTGTGCTCTCCAGAGAGCTGAACTTGCTCTTACAGAATATCAGTCATACACAGTAACTGTTACTCCTGTTAAGGGCGCAGTTGTTACTATCAACGGCGAACCTTACACAGCTCCTGTATCAGTTGAAACTGGTTCAACAATTTCTGTTAATGTTACAGCTGAGAGCGGTTACACTGTTCTTCCTGAACTTACAGTTAACGGTGACAAGAAGGTATTTGAAGACCTTACTTCATTCCCTTATGACATCTATGTTGACGGTGATGTAACTATCGCTCCTTCTGTTGAATCTAGTGCTCCGTCTACATTTAATGTAACTGCTCCTATCGTTGTTGCAACATCTTCAAAGGGTGCTACAGCTAACAGTGGTGTAACAGGCACATACAATGTAACAGTTTACGATTCTTCTAATGCTGAAGTTCTTAATAAGTCATTTGACTTAACAGCTGATGCTAATGAAATCAGTCTTGACCTTGCTCCTGGCACATACACAGCTACTATTACTTCTGAATTTGCATTAGAGCGCACAGTAACAATCGTTGTCGGTGCTTCTAATGTAACAGGCGTAGCAGTTCCTATGATTGTATGCGACTACAACAAGGACGGTCAAATTACAGGTGCCGATGCTGTAGTTGTTTACAGTAATGCTTCCGGTGCTCAAAATGCTTATTGTGACCTTAACGGTGACGGTCAAGTAACAGGTGCCGATGCTGTAACAGTATATTCTATTGCATCAACTGCTCCTGCACTTCCTGATATTACTATTCAGTAATAACAGCTAAACTAACTTCATATGCTTCTTAGGGGCGAAAGCTCCTAAGAAGCATTGAAATTTATAATTTTTTGTGCTATTATTAGCATATGGGGCATATATTTTTATATGCCCGAGTTTTGATATAATCGGCTTTTGCCGTTTATATACAATGCCCTTATGGGGCGAAAGGGAGGCTAAAGGCAGTCTCGTTTTTGTATTGATTTTCAGTCACTTGTGCTTTTGCCTTTTTGCGGCGTTTGCTTGTTCCCGCTTTTGCGTGGCTTCAACCGAAAGGCGCTTGGCAACTTCACGGCGTTTCTGCTTCTCCCTTTGATTTTCTATCTTACTTACAAGGAGGTAACACCAATGTCAAATGCAATTAATATTAAGCGTGTAGGTGTTATTTTCGGTACACTTGCATTGCTTGCAATTTTTGCAGTATTAGTGTGCCTTCCTCGTACTTCATATGCTGCACCTCTCGGCTCTGAAAAGCCGAACATTTACTGCACATATGTTGATTCAAAAGGTGAAAAATGCGATGGTGACAAGCTGGCTGCAGGTACTTATGATGTTAACTTCTATTTAGAAGGAGTTTCCGAGTTATCGGTAATGCAGCTTACAGCAACATATTCTTCTGATGTAACGGTTAACGGCGATGCCAAAGCCTTACTTTCAGAAAATGTTACCGGCGTTTCATCAATGGGAACTGTTACCGACAATTCAAATTTGGTTTTCGGTTTTGCTTCTGATTCCGACACTTGTTCACCTATCGACAGCGAAGCTACTTTGCTTGCAACATTTTCTGTTACATTTGCAAATGATTGCGACGCCGCCGATGTTATCACGGTTTCAACCAATCCGAACAAAACCTTCCTTTTAACCAATTATGAGGACGGACTTGATAACGAGTACGCTCTCGTTACTGAATTTGAGGGTTATAACGGTTCTTTATATCTTATGACTTGTGATGTTTCACCGTCGACAGGTCATAGCGTAACAGGTTCGCTTGTCATTATGACAAACGGTAGCGGCGAAACTGCCAACACACCTGTTTACGGCGAATATACAGTCAATGTATATTCTGACGAGGCACGCAGTGACCTTGTCGGCACAGTTACATCATCTCTTAAAGACGATGTAAACTCTTTCTCAATCGACTCGTTAAAGGACGGAACCTATTACCTGTCAATTTCATCCACTTATGCAATTACCCGTGCTGATATCACGCTCACGGTAAACGGTGCTGATATCGCAAATGCAGTAATTCCAATGATGGCATGTGATTTTAATGGTGACGGTCAAATTACCGGTGCAGATGCTGTTTCAGTTTATTCCGGTGCTACAGCCGGTTCAAACAGAACATATGACACTAACGGCGATGGTCAAATTACTGGTGCAGATGCTGTTATTGTTTATGCTTGTGCAGCCGGAGCGAATTACTATAACGGTCTTGAGATTAAATAATGAAACATAAAATATAAATAAGGGGATTTCTAAGTGAAAAAGACATTTAGAAAAGCAATAGCTGTTCTTCTTGCAGTTCTTATGGTTGCTTTCTCTGTTCCTTTTTCTGCTTTAGCAGGTACTCCATCTGCACCTGATATGTTTGGTGCTGATGATTACACTGTTACTCACAACAGAAAATGGTGGGTTGACGACGGTGTTGATGTTTCACTCGACAAACTTCAGTCAACACCGGAGTATTACGGCTATAATAGCGGCGAAGATTACGATGCTGATGCTGTATCTTGGTCTTTAGATTTTGGTGCTAGGGTTGAAGACTTTAGTAATACCGGATACGAAGACCACCGTAACGACTGGAAACCTGTAGTTGCTGCTACAGTATCTTCACAGGGTTCTAATGATGAAGCTAAAGCCGCAGTTTCTGGCGGTAAATTATCTGCTTATTCAAAGAAGTATTACAACAACTACTATGCACAGAGTGCTACTAAGACTTATGAAGCAGTTAAGGCAGCCGGCAATATTCTTAACCCTGCTCAGCTTAAAGCTGGTCAGCGTATTGCTGTTACCGTTGAATTTGGTGGCGTAGACATTATGGAAAACGGCCAGTTCAAGGGTAAGTATAATAAGGAATACCTTAAGGCTGCTTATTATAAAGGTGCATTAAGAAAAGCTGATACTTGGACAGAAGCTGAAACAGGTTCAACAGCTTGTATCGGTAAAGGTTCTGCAATATATGCAGCTGCTCTTAACTTTGCAGGCGCAAATGTAAATGTTGAAAACGGTACATTCTACGGTGCTGTTACAGGTAATGCTGCAGTAGATGGCGATGCAAACACATCTAACTATATTGGTGTAAATTCTGATGGCACAAAGCCATTCGGTAAGTATGGTATTGCTTCATTTACTTACAGCTTTGAAGTTCTTCAAGACTGTGACCTTTCTGAAGTATTCAAATTTGATACCGATATCGCAGGTACTGAATTTGAACCATACTATAGAGATTCATTACAAGGTTATCAGAACCCTGAACTTTTCCTTATCACTCATGATGATACTAAGTCAACATTCGCTTGTTGGACTCCAATCTACACTGATTATGAAAAAGCTTCAGCTCCTGAAACTAAGGAATACACAATCACATTCAAAAATGCTGCAGGCACTGTAGTTGATACTCAGAAAGTTAAGGAAGGCGAAACTCCTACAGCTCCTTCAACTAACACAGCTGCAACAAAGAATGTTTCAGACGGTGCAGGTCACCACTCACATACTGAGTATTCATGGCCTGAAGTTTCAGCAGCTACTGCTGACAAAAACTACGACGAAGTTGCTACAGTTGTAAAAGTTGACTGTCCGTACACTTATTCTGTTGTAACTCCTGCTACATATAAAGAAACAGGTCTTGGCAGATACACTTGTACAGACACTGACTGCGGTTACTCATATGATGTAACAATCGATAAGCTTGTTTGTGACCACGCTGACACTAAGGTTGTAAACGCTAAGGCTGCTACAATCGTTGCTAACGGTTACACAGGCGACACAGTATGTAACACTTGCGGCGAAACAATCGCTACAGGTCATGCAACTGATAAGCTCAACGGTACAGATTACTATGCTGCACTCAAGGCTGCTCAGGATGTTGACTCTTCTAAGTATACAGAAGCTTCTTATGCTAAGGTAACTGCTGCTCTTAAAGCTAATGCTCAGGTTACAGTTGAAGCATACACAGATCAGGCTGATGTTGACGCTGCTACTGCTGCTCTCAAAGCTGCTGTTTCAGGTCTTGAAGCACTTCCAACAACTGATACTTACACATACACATTTATCAACAAAACTACTCAGGATGTAATTGTTGATAAGGGTGCAACTCCTACCGCTCCTACTAATACACCTGCTAAGGCTCCTGTAGAAAACGGCAACGGTACTCATACAACAACATCTTACACTTGGTCAAAGACCGGCGACTTCACATTTGCTGAAGTAGCTAACGATGCTGTTGAAAAATGTACTTACAAGTCAGAAGTAGTTACTCAGCCTACATATTCTGAAATGGGTACTACTAAGTACACATGTACAGTTTGCGGCTACAGCTACACTGCAAAGGATATTGATAAGCTCGTTTGTGACCACGCAGACACTAAGGTTGTAAACGCTCAGCCTGCTACACTTGTAAAGAACGGTTACACAGGCGACACAGTATGTAACACTTGCGGCGAAACAATCGCTAAAGGTCATGCAACTGATAAGCTCAACGGTACAGCTTACTATGCTGCACTCAAGGCTGCTCAGGCTGTAAATGCTGACAACTACACAGACGAATCTGTTGCTGCTGTAACAGCTGCTGTAAAGGCTAACGCTCAGGCAACTGTTGAAGCTTACACAGACCAGGCTAAGGTTGATTCTGCTGCTGCTGCTCTTGAAGCTGCTGTTGCAGGTCTTGTAAAGGCTGTAACTGTTGAAGTTGCTGCTACTGATCTTGGTTCAACAACTCTTAACGGCGAAGCTAAGGCTACTGCTAAGGTTGCTGTTAACGGTGAAGTAACTCTTACAGCTACTCCTGTTGAAGGCGCTGAATTCGTTGGTTGGAAGGTTAACAATACTCTCGTTTCAACTGATGCTGATTACACAACAACAGTAGTTGCTAACACAACATTCGTTCCTGTATTTAAGGAAACTGCTGCTGACACATTTACAGTAGTATTTGTTGACAGCTATGGTAATGTTATTGACTCAACTCAGTATACAAAGGGTCAGACAGTAGTTGCTCCTACAGCTCCTGCTCGTCCTGGTTATACATTTGCAGGTTGGTCACTTTCTGACGATGCAATCGCTGCTCTTCAGGAAGGTGCTACAATCGTAGCTCAGTACACTAAGGACGAAGTTAAGACATACACAGTTAAGGCTGACGGTGCTACAATCACAACAGCTAAGGCTTCTGAAGTTGGTGTTCTTGACGGCGTAACTTATGATACAAAGGTAACTGTTACTAAGGCTGGTACAAAGGCTTGGACAGTTAACGGTGCAACTGTTGCTTATGGCGACACTTACACATTCTTCTGCGGTTCTGACATTGAACTTACAGCTGTAGCTGACACAACCGAAACAGCTTCTACAAAGGTTGGTATGGTTGATGCAAGCTTAATCAGCGGCTCAACATACAAGGTAGCATTCCTTGCAACTCGTACAATCGCTCCTACTGACACAATCGTTAAGCAGGGCTTCGTTTACGGTGTTGATATGGCTGCTTCTGACCTTGTTCTTGAAAATGTAGGTAAGACTGCAGGTTCAGCTAACAAGACAGTTAAGGTTGCTTATGCTGACAATTCATATGAACAAACATCACTTGTTTATGGTGTTGGCGGTAACAACGCTGGCCATTCAGCAAACGCTGTTGCTTTCGTAACAGTAAAGGCTGCTGACGGTAGCATCAATACTGTTTACTCAGCTATGGGAAGTTACAATTATTAATTAGTTTTACAATTCATTAAGCAAAGCATATCTTTGTTTAATGCAAGGGTAAGCTTTGTAAAGATTAGGAGGGCGTATAATGAAAGAACTTTATACAAAGCCAGTGTCTCAGATCGATGAGTTTAAGACTACTGATGTTGTAACAACATCCATCGGTGCTGTAGAAGGCGGCGAAGATATTATGTAACCCGGTTACATAATATTCATAATATAAATCTTTAAACAAAAGGGAAAAGCGCAGTGTTAACTGGCTTTTCCTTTTTTTTTGCGTTTTTTACTAAATAGATATTTGTTTTAAAAATTTTTAAGGGGAGCTGTCAACTTGTTGACTGAGGAATGATAGCCTTATCATTTTAGATTATTAAAACAATTTTGAGCGGGCGAATGATATTCGCCCCTACGGTCGTTCTCATAATTTAAACATCCTAAAATGACAAGATAATCGTAGGGGCGAACTGTGTTCGCCTGCAATATCATCATCAAATTGCCATGAAAACACAACACAAATTATAATCTTTCAAATTAATACACATTACCATTAATTGTACATTGACAAAATATTCACAATCAGCTAAAATCAAATTGTTAGGTAAATATTCTTATTGGAAATATATTTTTAAGAGGGAGAATGTTGATGTCAAATAAGGAGTATGAATATAAATTTGACCCGTCAAAAGTACCGAGCGACAGAGTGTACGATGACAGGGTTATGCACTATTATGAAAACCATTCAAACGAGCCGGTTCGCCCGCTTATTATCGCTCTCGGCAAGCACATTACCGACCGTGTTTTGTACAAAATGCCGTGGCTTCCAAAGGTAGGCAAAGAGCTTACGACTAACGACCCCGAGTATTGGGGTCTCGCTTCGCTCGTTACCGATGATATGGCAGAGGTTGCGCTTAAAATGAAAGTGCACCACGGTATGAAAATGGCTGAAATTGAAAAGGCAACGGGCAAAAAGGCGGCTTACCTTGAACCGCTTTTAAAGGATATGGCAAATATCGGTCTTGTTGAATATAACTGGGAAAACCCACAGCACGAAAAGCAGTATGTGCTTCCTATGTTCGTTCCGGGTTCTGCCGAGTTTTTCAATATGAAGTGGGACCAACTTTGCGAGCATCCTCAAGTGGCAAATTTCTTTGAGCGTATGACACAGCTTCCGCTCGAAGCTATCACACCTATGGTTCCTCCGGGAGGTGCAGGCATAGGTATGCATGTTATTCCGGTTGAAAAAGCAATCAGTATGGAAAATCAGTCGGCTGATGTTGAACATATTTCGCATTGGCTTGATAAATACGACGGCAAGTATGCGGCAGGTCCGTGCTCTTGTCGTTACAGCCGTGCAATGTGCGGCGAGGGTTGCGCCGATGACCCTGAAGATTGGTGTATCGGTGTCGGCGATATGGCAGACTACCTTGTTGAAACAAATAAGGGTCACTATATCAGTCGTGAAAAAGTTATGGAGATTCTTCAGCGTGCTGAGGATAACGGCTTCGTTCACCAAATAACAAATATCGACGGCGAAAACAAAATTTTTGCAATTTGTAACTGCCAGGTTAAGGTTTGTAACGCACTTCGTACCTCTCAGCTTTTCAATACTCCTAATATGTCACGCTCCGCTTATGTTGCCAAGGTTGATTCCAAAGATTGCGTTGCGTGCGGTCGCTGCGTTGAATATTGCCCTGCCGGTGCGGTTAAGCTCGGTCAAAAGCTTTGCAAAAAAGACGGCTCAAGCGTTACATATCCAAAGCAGGAACTTCCTGACGCTGTTAAATGGGGCAAGGATAAATGGTCGCCCGACTATCGTGATAAAAACAGAATTAACTGTTACGATACCGGTACCGCTCCGTGTAAAACCGCTTGCCCTGCTCATATCGCAGTTCAGGGTTATATAAAAATGGCGGCTTTGGGCAGGTATACCGACGCTCTCGCTCTTATTAAAAAGGAAAATCCGTTTCCTGCAGTCTGCGGTCGAGTTTGTAACAGAAGATGCGAGGACGCTTGTACTCGTGGCACTATTGATAAGGCAGTTTCCATTGATGAAATTAAGCGTTTCATCGCTCAAAAAGATTTGGATGCAAAAACTCGCTATATCCCTGAAAAGGTAATTCCGTCAAACCGTGGCGAATTCAGTAATAAAATCGCTGTTATCGGCGGCGGTCCTGCAGGCCTTTCATGCGCATATTACCTTGCAACAACAGGTTATCGCCCAACTGTTTTTGAAAAGAATGAAAAGCCGGGCGGTATGCTCACTTACGGTATACCGTCATATAAGCTTGAAAAAGATGTGGTTGACGCTGAAATTGATGTTATCCGTCAGCTTGGCGTTGAAATCAAATGCGGCGTTGAAGTAGGCAAGGATGTAACTCTTGACGAACTCAGAGCGCAGGGTTATGAAGCGTTTTATATCGCTATCGGCTGCCAAGGCTCTCGCAAGCCTAACCTTGAGGGTGAGGATGCGAAGGGTGTTATGAGCGCTGTTGACATTCTTCATAAAATTGCCGAAAATCACGACCTTGACCTTAAAGGTAACAAGACTGTTGTTATCGGCGGCGGTAATGTTGCTGTCGATGTTGCTCGTTCAACTAAGCGTTGCGGCGCTGATGTTCTCGGTATGTTTTGCCTTGAAAGCAGGGAGGAAATGCCGGCGTCAAGCGATGAAATTTTTGAAACAGAGGATGAGGGCATCAAAATTAACAACGGCTGGGGCGTTAAACAGATTTTAACTGAAAACAATAAAGTTTCGGGCGTTGTGTTTAAAAAATGTGTGTCTGTTTTTGATGAAAACGGCAGATTTAACCCTCAGTTTGATGAAAATGATACAAAGACCGTCGCTTGTGACCATCTCTATTTTTCAATCGGTCAGTCGATTGAATGGGGCGATATGCTAAAGGGTGAAGCGGTTGAACTCGGCAGGGGCAATGCTCCTCAAGCTGACAGCTTAACTTATCAGACTGCGCAAAAGGATATCTTTGTCGGCGGTGATGTCTATACCGGTCCTCGCTTTGCGATTGACGCTATTGCGGCAGGCAAAGAGGGCGCAGAGTCTATCCACCGTTTCGTTCACTTTAATGCAAGCCTTACAATCGGCAGAAACAGGAGAGATTTCATTTCTCTTGACAAGGATGATATCAAAGTTGAAACTTATGATAATTCTTCTCGCCAAGTGCCTGCAATGAACAAGAATATTAACGCTAAAACTTCATTTTCCGATGCACATCTTCCGCTCACAGAGGAGCAGGTTAAGATTGAAACTTCCCGTTGCCTCGGCTGCGGCGCAAGCGTAGTTGACGAAAATAAGTGTATCGGTTGCGGCATTTGTACAACCAAGTGTGAATTTGACGCAATTCATCTTCACCGTGAGCACCCTGAGTGCAGTACGATGGTCAACTCTAATGACAAGATGAAAGCTATTTTGCCATATATGATTAAGCGTAATTTTAAAATTAAAAAAGCGGCTAAGGCTAAAAAGGACTGATTATGCACGAACTTGGTATAGTTTTTCATATCATTGACGAGATTGAAGATGTAGGCAGGCAAAATGCGCTTACAACCGTGTCAAGCGTTACGGTTGAAGTCGGCGAAGTGTCGGGTGTTTTGCACGATTATCTTGATGATTGCTGGCAATGGGCTTGTGCAAAAAGCGAGCTTATGAACGGCGCAAAGCTTAATATCGAGGTTATCCCGGCAGTCACTTTTTGCGAGGACTGCAAGGGTGAATACAAAACGGTAGAGTACGGCAAAACTTGCCCGTATTGCCAAAGTGAGCGCACCTACCTTCTTCACGGCAATGAAATTATGATTAAGGAAATTGAGGCAAAATAGGCTCTCTTGTAAAGAGAGCTGTCAGCTATTAAGGCGAACGCAGTTCGCCCCTACGAAAGTCTGTATAATTTAGATTTATCGTAGGGGCTAACACTGTTAGCCCGAAAACCCTTTTGCCTTAATTATATATTTTTATTCATTTTATTAGGGGAGGGAATGACAATGTTATTCCAAATTTACGGCGCCACAGCCGGTTGGCAACTTCTCGGTTGGGTTATGGTCTTTGCAGGCCTCGTCGTTATGAACGAAATTGCAAGGCGAACAAAAGCAGGCGGTATCTTCTGCTTTCTCGTTTTACCGGCAGCACTTACGGTATACTTCATTGCAATTTACATAGGTGCGGCAAAGGGTGCCGAATGGGCGCTCACTAACGATACATATGTTCATATGAACAGCTGGTTCCACTACGCAAAACTGTATGCGGCAACAGCAGGTTGTATCGGCTTTATGATGCTTAAATATAAATGGAGCATCGGCAAAAAAGAATGGTTCAAAGTTTTTCCGTTCGTAATTGTTGCTATCAACATTCTTATCGCAGTCGGTTCAGACTTTGAGTCTGCTGTAAAAGGCGGTATTTCAGGCGGTTGGTGGCTTTCATCAGAAAATGTTTGGCTTTACGGCGGCTGGTGGAACTGGGTTAACGGTATCGCCGGTATAATCAACATCTTCTGTATGACAGGCTGGTGGGGTATTTACTCATCAAAGGACAAAAAGGATATGCTTTGGCCTGATATGACTTGGTGCTATATCCTCGCTTATGACCTTTGGAACTTTGAGTACACCTACAACAATCTTCCTACCCACTCTTGGTACTGCGGTCTTGCTCTCCTTCTTGCTCCTACATTTGCCAATGCATTTTGGAACAAAGGCGGTTGGATTCAAAACAGAGCCAACACCCTCGCACTCTGGTGTATGTTTGCTCAGGTATTCCCGCTCTTCCAGGACAACAGCCGTTTCTCTGTAATCACTTCAGTTTATGCAGACGGCTTTATGGACCCGAGCATCCATCCGACTTCTGCCGACCCAACAATGCAGGGCGTTGTTGCAATCGTTGCTCTTATCGCTAATGTTTGTGTACTTACCGCTATCATCAAGCGCTCGGTTGAACAGAAGAAGAATCCGTACAAAAACGAAATCTTTACCGACCAAAAAGATTACAAGCTCGCTCTTGAAAGAGCAGCCCAAGCAGCTCGCAAAGCAGCATAAGTTTTTGGTTGATATAAAAAACAAGCCATCGGAAAAACCGGTGGCTTTGTTGATTTGAATTTGATTATTATGTATAATTGTTTCGGATAAGGAAAACTACCAAAACGGTCGGCGGTTAAATCTTGCCTCCACTCAATGAATGGAGGTGATGTTATGGAATATCTTGTTATTATGGCAATAATAATTGTTCTTTCAACAGGCTACATAATTGAAATAAAAAAGAAGTAATCGCCTCTACTCCACATAGTTCGATTACTTCTTTTTCTATCGACTAAGGAGGTTAACCGCTGACGGCAAGCTCCTTATCTGTTTTTATTATATATTATCTTTTCAAAATTGTCAACATTATATGTTTAAACAAGGCGATTATAATAGACAAACGCATTTTGCTTACGGTCGTTGCCTTAATTTAGATAGCCTAAAATGATAAGACTATCGTAGGGGCGGATATCATCCGCCTTCATTAATATCGTGCTTATAAAAACAATTTAAAATAGAAAAATATTGTGGGGGCGAACTGCGTTCGCCTTTCTCTCCTTTCGTCAGCATAGCTGACACTTTCCTCAACAGCACGGAAAAACAACAGGGCTCTTTTAAGGGTCAAAGATTCTACGAAACAGTTCCCCGAACTGTTTCTCCCAAATTTGTTGCTCCTTAGGTCGCCAAATTTGGAATTCGGGGTCCCCAAAAAGCGTAAGCTTTTTGGGGAAAAGGAGAAAGGAATGAAGTGTTTATTATGAATTTTCAAAGAATAATTGCTTATAAGAAAATTTATTCAAACACGAAATTCCTTTGGACGGGTCACAGGTTCGAGCCTACCAACGCATTACATAAAAAAATAAAGGATACCGAAAAGGTATCCTTTATTTTTTGGTGGAAACAACAGGGCTCGAACCTGTGACCCTCTGCTTGTAAGGCAGATGCTCTCCCAGCTGAGCTATGCTTCCGTCAGCGATATTAAGTATACACTATTGAATTAAGAATGTCAAGAGTTAATTTTAGAAAAAAGAAATTTTATTCTGTCAGTTTCCTCGTTTAAATACAAATAGCCGAAAAGCGCTTCAACTCCCGTTGCGCAGTGGTACTCGTTTTCGCTTGCACTTTTTGGGCAGTGACCCACTTTGGCATTTCTTCCACGCTTATATATCGCAAGTTCTTCTTCGCTTAGTTCATCTTTAATCTTTTCAAAAGCGGCGGTTTGAGCCTTGGCTGAAACATACTTGACGCTTTCCTTGTGCAAATCATTCACTGGGCGATTAGCGTCGAGTACAAGCGTTTCACGAACAAGAATTTCATAAATGCAGTCGCCTATAAATGCAAGATTTAACGGGCTTAACTGCTTTGGTTTAACATCTTTGTCAACAAATCTCATATCATTAAGGCACATATTCAAACTCTATGTCATAGAGCGAAACAATGTCACCCTCCTCAATTCCTCTTTCTCTAAGCGCATTGAAAATGCCGCTTTTTTCAAGCACTCTTTGCATATACTGAAGCGCTTCGTAGTCCTCAATATCAATGCCTTTGAGCACTTTTGGAAACCAATTAGCCTCAACAAGGAAGTAGTGCGGCTCAACTTCGGTAATTTTGAAGCTGTTTTCGTCCTCTTTAACAAGTGCTTCAAGCGGGATAGGCTCACTTTCGTATTCCTTGATAGGCGGAAGCGTTTGAAGCTTGTTCCAAACTGCGTTCATAAGCTCCTTTGTGCCCTCCATAATCGGCGCACAAATTGAGTAGTATTCATATCCCTTTTCTTCCACATAAGCCTTAAACTTTTCAATCTGCTCCGGCTCAGCCATATCAATCTTGTTGCCGGCTACTATTTGAAGTCTTTTTGCAAGGTCCGGGTTAAATTTAACAAGTTCTTCGTTAATTTTTTCAAAATCTTCTATCGCTTCCCTGCCCTCACTGCCGCTGACATCGACAATGTGAACGAGAAGCCTGCACCTTTCAACATGGCGCAAAAATTCGTGACCCAAGCCGATACCTTCGCTCGCACCCTCAATAAGACCCGGAATATCGGCAATGACAAACGAGTTGCCCTCACCCATAGACACAACGCCGAGATTAGGCACAAGGGTGGTGAAGTGATAGTCGCCAATCTTTGGCTTAGCCTGACTTACAACAGAAATAAGGCTCGACTTTCCGACAGACGGATAGCCTAAAAGACCGACATCGGCAAGGAGTTTAAGCTCAAGCGAAACCTCCCATTCCTCGCCGGGAACACCCGGCTTTGCAAATCTCGGCACTTGACGGGTAGGTGTTGCAAAATGAATGTTGCCCCAGCCGCCTTTACCGCCTTTTGCCGCAACAAATCGGTCGGTTTTGCTCATATCAGCCATAACCGCACCTGAGTTTGCTTCCCTGATTATTGTACCTCTCGGAACTTTAATTTCAAGGTCGGGCGCTTTTTTGCCGTATTGACGGCAACCACGACCGTTTTCGCCGTTTTTTGCTACATATTTTCTTTTGTATCTAAAGTCGGCAAGCGTTGCAAGATTGTCATCAACAACAAACACAACATCGCCGCCTTTTCCTCCGTCACCGCCGTCAGGTCCGCCTGCGGCAACATATTTTTCTCGGTGAAAAGCAACGGCACCTGCTCCGCCGTCACCCGCTTTTATTTTAATTTTTGCTATATCTACAAACATAATGTCATTCCTTTGTTTTTATTATTATAAATTTTAACAAATTTTAATAAGAATTGCAATATAAATAATATTAAAGGACTGCAATCATTTGACTGCAGTCCTTAAATTAAGCCTTTTTCTTTTTGCCTGTAAAAATTGAAATTCCGAAAATTGCCAAAAGAAGTATACACGCAAAGCACATCCAAAAGATGAGCAAACCCGTGCCCTTATCCTTGAATGTATCGTAATAACCTTTAAGATAAATAATTGTTACGATGATCGGCAAAATATATTGCATATAAAATCTTATCCACTGCGGGAATTTGATACCCTCGCCCTCGTTTGCTTCTTTGAGGAAGTTTTCAAAACCCCAGCCGTTTTTCCTAACGCAGAACATTACAAAAACGAGTGAACCGAGCGGCAAAAGGTTGGATGAAACAAGGAAATCTTCAACATCCATAATCGTGCTGCCGTCGCCGAGCGGCTGAATATTTGAAAGAAGATTGAAGCCTAAAATCGCAGGCATCGAAAGAACGGTGATAAGAACAAAGTTAACACCGACAGATTTTTTTCTGCTCCAGCCAGACATATCCATAAACATTGCAACAATATTTTCAAACACTGCAATGATAGTCGAAAGCGCCGCAAACGACATAAAGATGAAGAAAAGAGTGCCCCAAATTCTGCCGCCTTTCATACTGTTAAACAAATTAGGAAGCGTGATAAAAAGAAGCGACGGACCCGAATCGGGTTGAACGCCAAACGAGAAGCACGCAGGAATAATAATAAAGCCTGCCATAAGCGCAACAAATGTGTCGAGCAAAACGATATTTACCGCCTCACCCGTAATTCTCTTTTTCCTGTCAAGATAACTGCCGAAAATTTCCATAGCGCCGATACCGAGGCTGAGCGTAAAGAACGCCTGGCTCATTGCGGCAAAAACGGCGTTACCTATGCCGGCTTCGGCTATTGATTTAAAATTCGGTACAAGATAAAACTTGATGCCTTCGCTCGCATTTGGAAGAAAGACAGAGTTGACCGCAAGTGCCATCATCAAAACAAGAAGCAAAAGCATCATCACTTTTGTAACTTTTTCAACACCTTTTTGAACTCCGAAAGCGCATGCACCAAAAGAAATGACTATTGCAACAACTGCCCACAGCGCCATGGTTTGCGGCGATGAAAGCATATTGCTAAATGCGTTTGCAACTTCGTCACCGCTCAAGCCCGACAGTTTGCCGGTTGCTTCCATATAAGCGTAGTTAAGCATCCAGCCGCCTACCATTGTGTAAAACATCATCAAAAGGAAACTGCCCAAAATGCTTATCCATTTTAAATGATGCCATTTTGTCCCCTTAGGTTCAAGCTTTTCAAACGCTCTGCCCATACCCATTTGGCTTCCACGACCTACCGTAAATTCACAAACCATAATAGGTAAACCTAAAACCACCAAAAACGCAAGGTACATCAATATGAATGCCGCACCGCCGTACATACCGGTAATGTAAGGAAATTTCCAAACATTGCCTATTCCTATCGCACACCCTGCCGAAACTAAAATAAATCCGAGCCTTGAGCCGAATTTTTCTCTGCTTGCCATAACATTCCCCTCTCTTACAGAGTAAATAATATACTGATTTTATCATATGGATAAAATCTTTTCAATACAACGCTTTTAAGTGGTAAAGTGTAAATGCAAATTATAATTTATCTGACAAACAGCAAATGAAAAATTTTAACATATTAGGTAAAATTTCACATTGCAATTTTTATTTCAATATGATACTATTCGCTTAGCGGTAGAAATACTGCTTGAACCTTGACAATTTAACAATGCGTAATGCGGCATAGCTTTTCTTTATAGCGCCATGTGCCCGAAATATCGGGACGACGAGGAAAAAGAGTTATCGAAAATTCGGCGGATGCTCTTTCGCATCACCTTAATGCGTACAAAAGCACAAAAACAGACGGCAACGGCTGAACAAAAGCTTGAGATAAGGTAATAATTTAAAAATCAGGTCATAATAAATAATATAAAGAAAAATATTATAAAGTAAATGGAGAAAAGTTATGTGTGGTATTATAGGTTACATCGGATATGATGAAGCAACGGGAATATTAATCAAAGGGCTTAAAGCGCTTGAATATCGTGGATATGACAGTGCGGGAATTGCGACAATTTGCAAAGGTGAAAGAAAAACGCAAATTACAAAATGCAAAGGCAGAGTAGAAAAGCTTGAGGAAAAGTGCAAAGGGATAAGTGCGTATGCAGGCATAGGACACACACGCTGGGCAACCCACGGAAGGGTTACTGATGAAAATTCGCACCCTCATAAATACGGAAGCATCACCCTTGTTCACAACGGAATTGTGGAAAATTACGAAGCGCTTGCAAAATCGCTTTGCGTTGAGGATAAGTTAAAATCGCAAACGGACAGCGAGGTGATAGCTGCGCTTATTGACGCTCAGTATAAAAAGAGCGGCGACTGTGAAACGGCGATAATTGAAAGCGTAAAAATGCTTCAGGGTACTTTTGCGCTTGCTGTTATTTTTGACGGTAAAAGTGACGAAATATATGCGGTAAGAAATGTAAGCCCCATTGTTTGCGCAAAGGGTGAAAAGGGTTCTTTTATTGCGTCGGACATTATTGCGATAGGAGAATACAGCAGCGACTATTTTGTTTTGCCTGAAATGACGATTGCAAAAATAACGAAAGACGATATAAAAGTTATCGATTTTGCCAAAAATGAAGTTGAACCAAAAATGTTGAAACTCGACTGGGATATAAACCAAAACGGCAAAATGGGTTATCCGTTTTATATGGAAAAGGAAATTTGCGAGCAACCGAAAGTTGTTAAAAACACGATTGATTTAAGGGTAAAAAACGGTTTGCCCGATTTTGGCGCAGATAAAATTGACGAAAATCTGCTTGAAAATTGCACCGATATAAGCATAATTGCGTGCGGAACGGCTATGCACGCAGGCTTGGCAGGCAAATATCTTTTTGAAAATATTTGCGAAATTCCGACAAATGTTTATATGGCAAGCGAATTTATTTATTCAAACCCGATTATAAATAAAAACACGCTTGTTATTTGCGTTTCGCAAAGCGGCGAAACGATTGATACACTTGAAGCGCTCAAATACGCTCAAAAAAAGGGAGCAAAAAGCCTTGCAATAGTAAATGTTAAAGGTTCGTCAATCGCAAGGCAAAGTGATTTTGTTATCTATACCGAAGCGGGATTTGAAATTGCGGTAGCGTCAACAAAGGCGTACACCACTCAGCTTGCCGTGTTTTACCTTTTAGCCGCAAAGACGGCATATATAAGAGGTAAAATGAATTACGAGGGAGTAAAAAAATTTGTTGCCGAGCTTCAAAAACTGCCGAGTGCGCTTCAAAGCATTATTGACGAAAAAGATAAAATTCATCTTCTGTCTTCAAAGCTCCTTTCAAGCGAGCACGCATTTATGATTGGCAGAGGGTTTGATTATCCTGCGCTTCTTGAAGCTTCGCTGAAATTAAAAGAGATTTCGTATATCCACTGCGAAGCGTTTGCTTCGGGTGAACTCAAGCACGGAACGATTGCGCTTATCAGCAAAGGTACGCCGGTCGTTGCGCTTATGACGCAGCGTATGCTTGCGCAAAAACAAATTTCAAATATTAAAGAGGTTATGTCACGAAAAGCGAGTGTAATCACATTTATTAAAAAATCGCTCGTCACTTCAGCCGTTCATTGCGATTTTGAACTGCCCGACCTTGACGATGATTTTATGATTATGCCGAGCGTGGTTGCGCTTCAACTTTTGGCTTATTATGTTTCAAGCGACAAGGGACTTGATGTTGATAAGCCGAGAAACCTTGCAAAAGTTGTTACTGTAGAGTAAAATAAAAAAAGCTGTGCCGATACGCATTGTTAAATTTAAGGATATTAAAGAGGAAAAATTATGCCATATTTATTTGCGCATTTCAGAGAAAAGCTAACCCCCGACGGTGAACAGGTACATTTTGCAAAAAGCAAAAACGGTTACGACTGGGAAAAAGTAAACGACGGCAAGCCTGTAATCACCTGCACAAACGGTGAAAAAGGTTGCCGTGATATTGATATTATTAAAACCAAAGAGGGCAAATATGTTATTATCGCCACCGACCTTTGCATTGTCAGACGAATGGACGATGAACACAATGTTGATTGGAACGATATTTCGTCAAACGGCAGCAGGTATATTTCTTTTTGGGAAAGTGAAGATTTGATTCATTTTTCAAAACAAAAACTTCTCTATTTCGATAGGGATGATTTCGGATGTATTTGGGCGCCCGAGATTTTCTTCGATGAGCAAAGCGGGGAGTATATTATCCATTTCAGTGCAACGGTTGAGGCGGATAATTATTCCCATATGGCAATTTATTATACCAAAACGAAAGATTTTAAGTCGTTTACACGCCCAAAACTTTTCTTTGAAAAGGAGTGCGCAGTGTTTGATTCGCATTTAGTTAAAATTGACGGCATATATCATCTTTTTTATAAAACTTCTGCTGAACCGCTTATGAATATGCACGCAACTTCAAGCGAGCTTTTCGGAGAATACAAACACGATTTGGAATTTCAAAATTATATGTCAAACCTTTATCGCCCCGGTTCATTTGAGGCGGCGACTACATACATTTTACCTGACGGTAAGTGGTGCTTGATGCTCGATTTCTTTGGCTGCAGTAAGGACAAAATGGGCTATGTACCGTTTATTAGCGAAAAGGCGGGCGATGCGCATTTTCATCAGGTAAATCAGCTTTTTACTTTCCCTTACGGCTTTAAACACGGCAAGGTTATTGATATTGATGATGAATTTTATAATAAATTATAATAAACCTCAAAATGATTTTGCTATACTGTATACCGACCTGTAATAAAAAGCAATTTCAAACATTGTTAAAAATTTAACTATAACCGCTGTCTAATTTTAACTGTTTTTGTATAAAGTGTAAAAATTGCAATTTTCTCTTGATTAATGGGGACAAACAGTATAAAATAAATAGTGCATAAAAGCAATAAAACTTTAAATTATATTCGGAGGTAAATTCCAATGGTAAAAGTTGCTATTAATGGTTTCGGCCGTATCGGTCGTCTTGCTTTCCGTCAGATGTTTGGCGCAGAAGGCTACGAAGTAGTTGCTATCAACGATCTTACAAGTGCAAAGATGCTTGCTCATCTTCTCAAGTACGACTCATCACAGGGTAACTATGTTGCTCAGGGTCACACTGTTGACTTCCACGAAGGTGAAGGCGAAGACAACTACATCGTTGTTGACGGCAAGAAGATTGTTATTTACAAAATGCCTAACGCTGCTGACCTTCCTTGGGGCGAACTTGGCGTAGATGTTGTTCTTGAATGCACAGGTTTCTACACTTCAAAGGAAAAGGCTTCAGCTCATATCCAGGCTGGTGCTCGTAAGGTAGTTATTTCTGCTCCTGCAGGTAATGACCTTCCTACTATCGTTTACAATGTAAACCACGACACACTTACAGCTGATGATACAGTTATTTCTGCTGCATCTTGCACAACTAACTGCCTTGCTCCTATGGCTAAGGCTCTTAACGATTTCGCTCCTATCCAGAGCGGTATCATGTGCACAATTCACGCTTACACAGGCGATCAGATGATTCTTGACGGTCCTCAGAGAAAAGGTGACCTTCGCCGTGCTCGTGCAGGTGCTGTTAACATCGTTCCTAACTCAACAGGTGCTGCAAAGGCTATCGGTCTTGTAATTCCTGAACTTAACGGCAAGCTTATCGGCTCTGCTCAGAGAGTTCCTACTCCAACCGGTTCAACAACTATCCTTACTGCAGTTATCAAGACTGACAAGGAAGTTACTGTTGACGCTATCAACGCAGCTATGAAGGCTGAAGAAACTGAATCATTCGGTTACAACGAAGACCTTATCGTTTCTTCTGATATCGTTGGTATGAGATACGGTTCACTCTTCGATTCAACTCAGACTATGGTTCTCCCAATCGGTGACAACACATACGAAGTTCAGGTTGTTTCTTGGTATGATAACGAAAACTCATACACTTCACAGATGGTTAGAACAATCAAGTACTTCTCAGAACTTGGCTAATCTGACATTTTGTTGATTTAAAATTAAAAGAGCTTTCCGAAAGGAAGGCTCTTTTTTTGTATAAATTATAGTTTATCTTAACATAGGTTTCTCTCCTATCGACGGCGATGCCGCCACTTCCCTCGTCAGAGGGAAGCAAGAACTTGGCTCCCTCTGACGAGGGAGCTGTCAACTTTGTTGACTGAGGGAGAGAAAAACTATAATGTGGCTGAAAGCCGTCAACCGATTGCAAACTATAATTTATCAATTTCCATTTTTATATACTCGCAATACATTTTAATAATATCAATATCGGTTTTGGCATAAACCATTCGTGCGCCGACGGTGTCCTCGATTTCGTTAAAAATCAGTTTGCCGCCGTCGTAAAGAAAGTCGATTCCTGCATAGTCGATATCAAAAAGGTCGATGACTTTTTGTACTTGCTTTTTTTCTTTATCGTTGAGATTATACGGTGTTGCCCTGCCGCCGAGGCAGAAGTTTGAGCGAAAATCGGTATCACTTTCACGCAAAATCGAAGTAATAATCTTGCCGCCGATTACCCAAATGCGTAAATCTTTGCCGAGTGTATCGCAAGGCTTTTGGTAAACGAACCCTTTTTCAAATTTTTCCGCTTTTTGGAGCATAACGACTCCTTGACCGCCGTGACCGTCTATCGGCTTTTTTACTGCGGGAATACCGGTGTAGTTAATCGGCAAAATTTCAATGCCGTTTTTTTGCACAAATTCGTAGCAAGCCTGCTTGTCGTTTGCAAGGCGTGAAAGGGCAGAATTGTTGAAAACACGAATACCCCTTTGCTCAAATTTTTGCGCAATGTTGAAGTCGTTAGTCCTGTTAATCACAAAGTCTGCCGTGCCGTCATAAGTTTCGTCAACAAGGTTTATATCAAGATTTTGTTTAAATTTTTCTATTGCAAAAGCGTTACGCTTCGCTTCCTTTTCAGTATAAATAAGTATGCCTGCCATCATATTTTCCTTTTTATTGCGTTAAAAATCAGCGGTGCAATATCAACGCCGGTTGAATTCATAATGTTGATAATGTGCGCATTTGAGTTAACTTCGCAAACACTGCCGTCGTCAAGAATGTCAACCCCGCCGAAGGTTAAGCCAAGCGTTTCGCAAGCCTTGATTGCCGTACCGATTTCATACTCACTCGGTGTACACATTTCCATTTTTCCGCCGTTTGTTACATTCGAGCGAAAATCACTCTTGTTAACCCTTCGTGCGCAGGCTACAACCTTAGAGTCTACAACTTCAAGCCTTTTGTCGCAACCCGAACTTTCGGCTATAAATTCCTGCAAAATGAACGGTTTGTCCGTTATGCGAGAAAAAATATCGGCAGGGGTGTTGCAAAGGTAAACTTGAAAACCGTACGAGCCGAAACACTCTTTAAACACCATCGGAAAGCCTAAAATTTCTATCGCTTTATTTACAAATTCATCTAAATCAACTTCAAAATAGCACTTTGGCGAAATTAAAGTTTTTGGCTGTTTTACGATGTTTTCAAGCTCAATGTAAGTCAGCGCTTTGTCGTCGCATTTTCTGATTGCTTCTGATGAATTGAAAACAGGTATGCCTGCTTTCTCAATTCTTCTTGCAAGGTTAATGTCCTTGTCCCAAAAAAGAACAAAATCACCTTGCACTTTTTCGCTTGCAAGTTCCAAATTCGTTTTGATTTTTAAATTTATATCGCATTTTTTCGCACTTTTAAGCAAATGAGAGTGAAGTTCTTTGTATTTTTCACCGTTTAAAAAGTGATTTGTTACTAAAATTGCATTCATTTTTTATCACCACGGCTTTATTGTATCATTGTGTCTTGCTTTTTTCAATGTAATGGTATAAAATATTATATCTAATATTTTAAATGAGCTGTCGGAGAAAAAATATTGTTTTTCTCTCCTATCGACGGCAAAGCCGCCACCTTCTACGGAAGCCGTCCCTTTTGTCACTGCGTGACATTTCCCCA
>OIYY01000183.1_pt1 | contig 49096 bp, 40 predicted proteins | sample 1588341 | NCBI WGS metagenome assembly OIYY01 (sample SAMN03283287) | human gut metagenome | biome: human-associated habitat; material: feces | host: Homo sapiens | place: Peru | collected 2012
TAATATTCTATTATTAGCGAGATTAATATATTCTTTGTTTATTTCATAACCTACAAAATTTCTATTATTCTTTATCGCAGCTATAGCCGTAGTTCCGCTTCCCATAAAAGGGTCTATTACAATATCGTTTGTAAATGAAAAAAGTTTTATTAATCTATTCGGTAATTCTTCTGGAAAAGGCGCAGGATGTCCTATTCTTTTTGCGCTTTCAGTATTCATAGTCCAAACGCTTTTAGTCCATTCTATAAACTCTTCTTTAGTTATATTGTCTTTTCTTAATTCTTTTTCTTCTTTATCTCTTTCTCTTTTATAACTGCCTTTAGAAAAAATTAAAATATATTCATGAACATCTCTCAATATAGGATTACTCGCACTTTGAAAACTTCCCCAAGCCGTAGATATTCCAGCACCTGCGGATTTATTCCAAATAATTTCACCTCGCATATTAAAACCGATTTCAATCATAATTTTTGATATATAATCGGATAACGGTATATAAGGTTTTCTGCCAATATAACTTTACATAATCAAAAGTTGTGTTTTAACCACTCCAATAAAGATTCTTTTTCTTTTTCGGAGAATTTATTTATTGAAATGTCAATATTTGTTGCTGCATTTTCAAGATATTTGCGCTTGATTTCTGGATTTGATTTTGCATATATTTCCGTAGTTATAACAGATGAATGTCCTAAAAAATCACGGATATATATGAGATTAACACCACTTTCAAGAAGACGCATTGCTTTTCCGTTAGTAATTGATCAGCCAGAAGATAATTTAGATAATCAAAGCGTAACTAAAGTCCTTGTACCATTAATTCAGACGGCTAAAAATAGGAGACAAATTATATTGGTCACACATAATCCTAATTTAGCAGTTGTGGCGGATTCTGATCAAATCATTCATGTAAAAATTGATAAAGAAAATGATCAATTGGTTGAGGTCGAGGCTGGTGGCATAGAGAACGATGTAATTAATCAAGCTATTGTTACAATATTAGAGGGAACGATGCTTTCATTTAAAAAAAGAGAATTGAAATATATAGAGGAATGAAAGCACACTTTATGGACACCAATCATCATCCATAGCATCAGCCCAAGCCTGCAGCTCGCAATTAAGAGCAAGTGCGCTTGGTTGATGCGTCCGAACTCTTTGTAAAGGGAAGAAGAGTAAATGAACTGAGTGCTGAAAACATTTCTCTTATTATTAATGCAACTAAGAGCAACTCTGATATAAGCATGTATGTAAGTGCAGAGCAGCTTCGGGATAACGATTATGTGTTAAGTATGAATCGATATATTGTCCATGATGTAGCAGATGGAATGGCGTTTGGCGATGTGATTAAAAGAATTACTCGTGGAGCCCAGCTTAATGCTAAGGCATTAGATGAAATTACTACTACTGTGCCTACAGACATGCAGTATTTGATGCTGGCTAACATCAAAAATGGACTTATTGATAAGGAATTACCTTATTTGAAGTCTATTGATAAGAAAAATGATAAGTATTGTTTATCAAATCGCTGCCTTATCCTCTCTAAGAATGGATATCCTTACAAGATTGCTGTTGCAGAAGTAAAGGAAGGACAAAGAATATTAGGTAACGGAAATCTTTATATTATAGAGCTCGATGAAGAAAAGGCAGATCCGTATTATCTTGCAGCATTCTTTGGCAGTGAGCAAGGCACAGCAGCACTAAGGAGTATAACAGTTGGTGCAACGATTCCAAATATCGGAGTTGAGCAGTTGACGAAACTTGTTATTCCAATTCCGCCACTTGCGAGATTCAGAAAATGGCAAAAGACTGGATGCAGAGAATAGTCAATAAACTTCATGCATATGTACCAGATTTTAGAACAAACCCAACGATATTTCTTGGTGGCGGCAGCTTGTTATTAAAGCCACAGATAGAAAAGTCATAGGATTTCAAATATATTGAATTCATAGAAGATATCAGAGCTAATGCTGTAGGATACGAAAAATTGACTGCTATGCGTATCCAGAGAAGGTAGGAGGTGCGATCGTTGGAAAAATACGAGTAGTGTTGTTGTTTAATGAAGAAAATGAACGTCAGAAAGAAATCGGAAAGTATTTAAAATCTCAAAAACGGTGCAAGACGGCATTAATAACAGAGCTGGTGTATGCGTGGTTGCATAAAGAAAGCGGTGCTGTTGCTTCCTATAATAATGAATCTATTGATATCGAAGAGGTGAAAAGGCAATTATTACAGGATGAGAATTTCTTACAGCAGTTAAAAGATAACATTTGTGTTGAGAATGTTGTAGATGAACAGAAAGATAAAGGATTAGATTTGGATGAAGAAATGTTAATGACAGGATTAGCGATGTTTGAAAATGATTTTTAAGGCTTGTTGTAAAATAGCATATATAGATTTATGAATAAGGATATGTTATTATTATACGTGAAAATGGTGCACTAGCTGAAGACCAAAACATATAGAATGTGTGGCTATTGGCTAGTGCTCTTTTGATTAAAAATTGCACGATATAGATAATGAAGAGGTTGACATGGTAACTAGAAAAAAGTTAGATGATGAAATAGTATTGAGAAGAGAAATGCTGAAGAATAATTATTCAAGAGCATCCGCGTATTATGAAAGTGCATTTAAAGATTGTTACAAAGAAGTTGTCATTCGAGGTGAAGAAATAAGTCGATATATGTACAAGCGGTATGCATTAGATAAAACTGAATATGTTTTTCATAAGTTCGATTTATTGTCTATTGGTGAAAATGTTGCGTTAAGCCATATGGATTATGCAAAAATAGAAGCAACAAGATTTATTGCATGTGAATTTAAAAATTGTAAATTTCAAAATATGATATTTAAAAACTGTTGTTTTAACGGCTGCCAATTCGTGAATGTCAATTTTGACCATGTGATTTTTGATAATTGCATGTTTACAATTCCTGTGATTGAAAATGCTATGGATGCTAATGGAACATTTTATGCAACAACAACTTTTCAAAAATGCATTTTTGTGGGGGAATTTAAGGAATGTGATTTAGATAATGTGTTATTTGAAAAGTGTAATTTTACGGTATCAAAGTTTCGGGATTCTTCGTTACAAAAAGCAGTATTCTATGCTTGTGCAATATGTGGAGGAGAAATTCAAGATTGCAGATTGCAGGGAATGGCAGTAGGAAGAACTGATATATTAGATATTACTTTTACTGATGAGCGAAATTCCTCTGTAGATGAAAATACACTGATTGATTACAGGATAATAAGTAAAAGAAAAGATTCGAATAAGAAAAATGAAGCAGGATGGATTCCAGGAAACTTTGATGATTTATGCTTGAAAAAATCTCAGTCACTAAGGGGCTTTTCTAGACTTTTTGGGTTAAATGGTTATCCGGATTTAGAAGGAGAAATGTTCTATTTTACTAAGAAAATTGAATTAAAAGCTTTGCATGGCTTGAAAAAAATTAAATCCGTTATAGCCTTAATGCTCTGTGGATATGGTGAAAGACCATCATTTACATTTTACACGATGATTGTATCAATTTTGTTATTTGGCATTATTTACATGTTTGCAGGTATACAAATTGGTAATGGAATTCCAGATATACGATACCCGTTAAACAAAACGGCTGGTATCAAGCAGATAATGGGAGATTTTGGAAGATGCATATTTTTTAGCCTTACTACTTTTAGTACGGTTGGATATGGAAATTATGTTCCGCTTGGTTCTGTTGGAATGATTGTATCTGGAGTACAGATGATATGGGGAGTAAGTTTATGTGCTTTATGGACTGGTTGCATTTTCAGGAAAATTGCACGGTAATTGATAAGAAATAGTGAGGTAGAATAAGTGTCAAAGGGAACCAAGAAACAATACAAGCAATTTACGATAAATACTGTTGAGGATGCTTGTCTGGTGCTGAAAAGTTTAATTGTTCCAGTTATTATAGATTTGGAAAAATTTAAAATGTATTCAGATGAGGCAGAACAGATACTGAAGCAATATAATCGAAAAACATCAATACCGGCTGGCGTATATGATTCGATTCATGATAAAGTCCTTTATCAACAAAGAGAACTGCTTCGTTTTCTTGCAGATCATCAATCAGCATCGTTTTCCTATATTGAAGTACGAAAGATTTTAGTAAAGAAAAAATTATTGAAACGAGAACTTTTACCAGAAAGTAATAAGATTTTAAATGAATTGCTAGATGTAAGAAATTGGTCATTTCATAATGTCCAATCAATGCTTACCGCTGATTTAGAATTGGCAAAAAATTCTGTGCCGGAAGAGTTAAGAGAAAGTGTAGAAATAAGACCAATGCTTAATCCAGTGATAATACGTAAAGTAAAGAGCTATGACTGGAAGATGTTAGAAGGCTTTGTGGATCATAACAAAATTCGTGAAGCACAGTTTGATGTGATTCTTACAGAAATGAAAGCAGACTACCAATCATTAATGGATGAATTGCCTGAAAGCTCATACATAATTACCAACAAAGGATTGAGTAGAGAAGTACAGTATATAGAATACGAAATCGACGCTCAAAATCCAAATAGCGCAGGACGTAACATAGCATCATTGTCTATGGGAATTCAAAAAGGAAAATATGATGGTACAGCTGCAGCAATAGAAAAGCTGACAATGGAAGAAAAAAATTAATAATTCAAGACCGCAGCACCGCAAGGCCACAAGTCTGCAAATAGGAAAAATGGGATTTTGCGGTTCATAGTAGTCCTATGCTAAAAATGATATGAAAGTGTGCGGTTGGGAAGCGAATCAGACCTACCGTTCAGATGGAGTGTGCTACAAGGAACATCGTCTTGTAGAATTTGACTTGGAACAGGCTGAAATACTAAGTTTTGTTGAAATATAAGAATATTTACTGAATAAAGGTAGTAGAACGTGTATAATTGTATTACCATATGATTAAAAGATTATGATGGGAGTATGATTATGAACAGAGAAAGAACAGATGATGAAGTAAAACGTTTAGCACCTAAGCAGGAAGTATTGCGTGAATTATATATAAAATCAGGGAATGAGTGTGCCTATCCCGGATGCCATAATGTATTGGTGGATGAAAATGGTAATTTTGTTGGAGAGGTATGCCATATTGAGGCAGCAATGCCTGGTGGAGAACGATTTAATCCTAATATGACAAATGAAGATAGAAGATCTTTTGGAAATCTGATGTTAATGTGTCACCAGCATCATGTAGTGACTGATGACATAGAGAAATATACCGTTGAAAAGCTGAAAGAGATTAAAAGAAACCATGAGGCGAAATATTCGGGGATTATAGGTCAAATGATGAACTCGATTACAGATTATGGCATGTCTTTAGAATATACACCTTGCTGTAACTGCAGGAAAATGTCACGGATTTTGGACTGGGGATTAACAGATGCAGAAAACTGTGAAAATGCGGCAGTTTTGGATAAGCATTTGCAAAAGTTGCTGGATTTGCCGATAGAAACCAGGCGATTGCTTGGGGTAATGGTAATGAGATCATATTATGATCGTTGTGACTGTATTGTGCCGATACATGAAGTTGAAAGGGCCACAGGATTAAAACCGGAAAATATGATACAGAATGTTGAAATATTGGAGCGAAGGCGAATTACGTCAGAGATTGAGGTAGAAGATGGGATTCCTAGCTGTAAATTGTATCCTGATTTTGAATCTGGCTGGTCATATTGGAATGATATACGGGAATTTGTCAAGAAAAATGGAACTCCGATAGAAAGAATTTGTTGTGATTTGGATTTTTCTGTATTTGACGAATAAAATGTAATGATGCTGCAGGCAGAGCAGATTGTCATTGTCTGATTCATACGGTATAATGTATGTAGATAAATACAGGTATCAGGAATAATCGGATATGAAAATAGAATTTTTGTTTAGTGAAATAAAAGATATAGAAAAATTATATCAGATTGATTTAATAGACAATCCATTTGGAGGGGCTGAATGCCCTTCATACACATATATAGGCAAAGAGTATCTGCAAAATAAACTGAAGACAATAGAAGGAAATTTACCAGGATTGAATGAGTTTATATATCAGCAATGCTTTGGACGAATTGCAAATGAAGTATTTGTGGTTGATGTAAATGATATTTATTATGAACTGATATTTACAATTGATACATATCAGTATAAGAAAGCACGGATGAAAGTCAGTATCGAGAGACCAGAAAAATTAGATGTTGCAACATTTTGTAATCAAGTATTGGCAGATGGCGAAGTATATGATATTTTTCTGGAACAACTTAAAATTGTGATAAAAAATGCTTTCAAAAAGGATTGGGCGGTCTGCAGCTGGATAACAGATGAACAATCGGAGCAGTTGTGCTCGCATCTGTATCCTGGAATTTTTAAGGTTGAGAATAAGATTAGAGCATTTGCAAATAAAATACTAGTGCATCATATTGGAAAAGATTGGATAAAACAATATGGAATGGAAAAATATGAGGAAAGTCATAAATCTTTGTCGGTTGATTTTAAACGGAAAGTTCCATGTTTTGCGGATATTGATGATACATTTATATCTATGACAATGGAAACAATGATGGAGGTAATACTGAAGGCCAATATATACGAGGATGAAATAGTCTTAAATCAGTCGGATATGGCCAAGCTTCATCAAGAAATTGCTGTGGGTGCGGCAAATCCATTATTAGAACTAATGCGAAACAGAAGAAAAGTTAAAATAGATATTTGGAAGGATATATTTAAGCAGTATTTTGAAGATGAAGAATCTGCAAAAAGTAATATTACGGATTTTATAAAGAACAGGAATCATGTTGCGCATAATAAATTGTTGAATTGGTCTGGTTATCAGGTAATGAAGCAAAATATTGAACAACTGGATTCTATAATAGAGAAAGCAAATCATAGTTTTGAAGAATCCATTCCTTCAGAAGAACAATATATGACATGGAACATAGGCGTGGAGGAAGACGAATCAGAAGCTGCACGCCGAGAATGGGAAAGATATTACTTAAGGCTTCGTATTTCCGGGGAAACAGGTGTTGAGATAAGAGATGAAGAAGGAATCTACGAACTGTTTTCAGAAACTTTGGGTGAATTATATAACGAGTTTTCTGATATCTATTATTTTGATCCACAGTTCGATATGAGCAAAAAATCGGATATTGCTATGGCTGAGGAAGAACAGGTGTTATTTTCGATAAGAAGTAATGCAGTAAAAACGGCAGTGGTGGAAGTTGTGGCAGATATGACTTTTGACAGTGATATGGATGGAGATAGTTCGTTATATATTTCTTGCAGACGAGATGGAACAGAGATTTTCAGTACAGTGTTGGAATATCATAATGGTAGCGGAATGGAAGACACTTTTGAAGGAAAAATTGTTTTGAACAGTGAATCTTATTATGATAAGGAAGAGTTAGACGAATTTAAGGACGAATTGAAAGACTATATAGAGGAAAAACTTAATCCGCTAATTTCTAAAAAAGAGTCATTAGAATATACAGCAGCCACATCTGGAGGAGAAGAACCAGTAGCAGATATCCCGTGCACTGAATGTGGAAAATATGGTATCTCAATTTCAGAAGATTTTTATCCATTAGGTCATTGTTGCTATTGCGGTGAAGAGAATTACATTAAACAGTGCCAACGATGTGGAAAATGGTATGAGGATGGAGATGGAAATGATACTGTTTGTGCTGAATGCCTTGAGAAAGTGTTGGAAAAATAGTGCTAAAGGATATGGCTCAAAAATGTTGAAGGGAGATGAAAGCGATGCAGAATGAAAGTAATGAACTTCATGCTATTATAAAAAGATTAAGAATTCAAAAAGATTATACCAAAGAGCAGGTTGCAAAATATCTTGAAGTTGAAGTTTCGACGTATTCGGATTATGAATTGGCAAGGAGAACACCGGATATTAAAGGACTTAGAAAGTTGGCTGAGTTATATGGTTTAAATAATGAACTGTTAGGGGCAAGATTGCCAATTGTTGCAAGAACTGTGTATCCAGAGGATGTGTTACTTCAATTGGAACGTGCAATTGCAACCTGTCCAGAGCGAGCAGGAAACTATTTGCAGGATAAGAAAGCATATGACATGTTAAAAGCAGCACTGGATCCGGTATTGGAGATTAGAAATAACGCTTTAGATTTACCGAATATTGATTTGAAAAAATATACTACACCATTTTCAAATCAGACAATTAAAACGGTAGAGTTGGATATGAGAACTGAAAAACTGATCATTGAATGTATAGAAAAACAGAACGATTTGCTGGATTGGTAAGGGATAATTTATTGATTATTGGAAGAATGGGAGATTTTTATGGCTTTTGTGGAATTTTGGGTACCTGACACCATTAAATTATTATTGTCTATTTAGAGTAAAATTTAAAAATGATTAAAATTATTAAATTGTATTTTGCATGGCATTCCGCTATACTAGTATTTAGTATAGCGGATTATTTTTTGGAGGCTTTTATGGCAAATACTTTGAAGTTACCGGTTGGAATTGAAAATTTTGAGGAAATTCGTAAACTGGGTTTCTATTATATTGACAAGACAAGGCTTATAGAGCAGCTCTTACAGGGCTGGGGGAAGGTGACTCTTTTTACCCGCCCTCGGCGTTTTGGCAAGACTCTCAATATGAGTATGCTAAAAAGCTTTTTTGAGATAGGCACAGATAAGACTTTGTTTGATGGCTTATATATTTCCGGCAACAAAGCACTTTGTGATGAGCATATGGGTAAGTATCCTGTCGTCTTTCTTTCATTCAAGGGTGTGGAGGGATTGACGTATGATGAGGCTTTTGATGCGTTTGTAAGAGTTATTGGCAAAGAAATAAGCAGAGTCTCTTTTCTGGCTGACAGTGATAAGCTTACGATGTTTGAGAGAGAACAGTATAAGGGATTGACTATTATAGAGGACGGCAGTTTTGTTTTTAGTAAAGATAAGCTTATATCGTCATTACAGCTTCTTTCACAGTTGTTGTATAAGCACTATGGTCAGAAAGCAGTTATCCTCATAGACGAGTACGATGTTCCACTCGACAAGGCTTTTCAGAATGGCTACTACAAGGAGATGGTTTCTCTCATCAGGGGGCTTTTCGGACAGGCGCTCAAGACCAATGAGTTTTTACAGTTTGCTGTGCTTACAGGCTGTCTTCGTGTGTCAAAGGAGAGTATTTTTACAGGACTCAACAATTTTGAAATCAATTCTATTGTGGATATCGACCATGATGAGCAGTTTGGCTTCACTGATGATGAGGTCATGAAGTTGCTTTTAGACTATGACAGGAGCGAGAGATATCCTGATGCAAAGGAATGGTATGATGGCTATCATTTTGGCAATGCGGATATTTATTGTCCATGGGATGTGATTAATTTTGCTAAGAAGCTTGTTTCAGATCCGTCAGCCAGACCAAGTACTTTTTGGATTAACAGCAGTGGCAACGACATGGTGAAGCGCTTTGTGGACAAGGCTGACCAGACCACGAGAGATGAGATAGAAAAGCTCGTGGCAGGTGGATTTGTGGAGAAGCAGCTTCGCCTTGACCTGACCTATGATGAGATTGACAATACCATAGACAATCTGTGGAGTGTGCTTTTTACCACAGGCTATCTCACCAAAATCGGTGAGGTCAAGGTGCCTGACAGTGAGAGCTATGCGTACAGGCTTGTGATTCCAAATAAGGAGGTGCGCGAGGTCTTTATCTTGCAGATTCAGGAGTGGTTCAAGGCTGTTGTTGCAAATGATGATGATACTATGAAGCTTTTATCAAAGGCAATTCTGGATAAAGATGAGAAACAGATTGCAAGGCAGCTAAACATCGTGATGAGTCGCATGATTAGCATACTCGATACAAAGGCGCCTGATGCTATGAAGGAGAATTTCTATCACGGTCTGCTCCTTGGTCTGCTTCGAGGCAGCAATCCGGACTGGCTGATTAAGTCCAATCGTGAGTCGGGAGATGGCTTTAGTGATATTTTGATTGAGCCGGAGGATCCGGATGCGGGAATCGTTATAGAGGTGAAGTACGCTAAGGAGATGAAGGAGCTTGACGCAGCGTGCGAGGCTGCGATGGCACAGATTAAGAATAAGAGGTATGATGAAGCACTCCGCGATGAGGATCGGTGTGATATTTTAGCCTATGGCATTGCTTTTTGCAGGAAGCGGTGCAGGGTGGTTGGAGAGAAATTTTAAATTGGCTGTAATTGTTGCTGGTCACACTGTTAGGTGTGAACAGTAACTATCTGGGATGTTGCATCCGGTAATGAAAAATATATTGATTTCATAGTCAAAGTATGTTACGATACTCCATGGTTACAAATTACAGTGACAGTTATTATATCATTTAAACAAAAGAAAGGTAGGAGAATAGTTATGAGCGACAACTTCAATATGTATGATCAGGCGAATCAGCAGGGCAATCCAAATATACCGCCTATGCCGCCGATGGAGGAAAAGAAGGGAATGTCAATTGCATCTATGGTGCTTGGTATTATCGGTCTGGTATTCTGGTGTATTCCAATCCTTGGCGGACCTATTGGTATTGTAGGACTTATCCTCGGTATCGTAGGTAGGAAAAAAGGTGGAAAGGGCATGGCAACCGCTGGTATTGTTATGTCAATTATTACCATCGTACTTGCAGTTATCAATGCTATTGCTGGTGTTTATCTGAAAACATCAAATGTCTTGAACCAGTTATAATCACATAACAGGTGATATCTTTAATTGCATTTTATTTTTTAATCCGCTATGCCAGAGGTTGGTATAGCGGATTTTTAGATTCAATTATCATTGTATTAAAATAAAAAAGTACGTATTAGGAAAGGTCGAAAATAAAATGAAAAAACGAATAATTAATTATAGACTTAAAATTGACAATCTGCTTGCCAATCCTGATAAGATATCAAAAGAAGAGTGGAAGAAAATACTGCAGGAACACCTGACACAAATAGCCTTCTTCCAGCATGAGCGCCTCGTGCACCTCATAGTGACAGTAACCTTTGCCATACTCACCATGATGTCAATAATTGCATCTATCATGATAAGTAACCCTATGCTTCTGGTACTCACACTGTTATTCTTAGTGCTGTTGGTGCCGTATATCATGCATTACTATACATTGGAAAATGAAGTGCAGAAGATGTATACCCAATATGATGAGATATTGAAGCGTTTGGAATAGGACAGAAGATATAGTATACTGGAATTATCTGACAAGGTTCGCTTGACTTTGAGTATTCTCCGAGTTATTACACTCGTAAGAAAGTAACTTACGAGTTAGTAACTGCGAGTATAATAATTGGAGGAGCTTTACAAGTAAACGATTTGATTTTAGCCTTGCTGGCACAGAATAATGGTTTTGGGCAACCATTGACGGTAGAGTATTGCTATATGACCTGCTAAATGGTAAAATCAAAATACACTGGGGTGGATGGTGAAGAACCAGTTCTTTTGCACATTACTCCAGAAGTACAGCTTCGGAAAGGAGCGTTTAAAGTATGCTGGGATTGAAAAAACTTCCGGTTGGGTTTGAAAGTTTTCAAGAAATTCGGAAGTTAGAATGCTATTATGTAGACAAAACGAAACTGATAGAGCAGCTTCTTGAAAATTGGAGTAAAGTGAATCTGTTTACAAGACCTCGCCGATTCGGGAAAACCTTAAACATAAGTATGCTTAAGAGCTTTTTTGAAATTGGAACAGATGCAACATTGTTTGATGGTCTTTATATCTCACAGAATAGAGAACTTTGCGGGGAATATATGGGAAAGTACCCGGTTGTTTGCTTGTCTTTAAAAAGCGTGGACGGGTTCACATTTGAGGAGGCACAGTACTCCTTGTGTGAGCTGATTGCCAGTGAGGCTAGACGTTTTAAGTATTTGCAGAATAGTGATAGGTTAGATGACGATGAAAAGAAATTGTATCGTGATTTGATTTCGTTTCAAGAGGGGCGAGAAACTGTACTTGCGGCAAAGCTTAAATTTTCACTAAAGAAAATATCAGAGCTATTATATAAACATTATAATCAGAAAGTAATTGTTCTGCTTGACGAGTATGATGTGCCGCTCGACAAAGCATTTCAGCACGGCTATTATAGAGAGATGGTATCTCTAATCCGGGGCGTGTTTGGAGAGGCATTAAAGACAAATGATTTTTTGCAGTTTGCTGTGTTGACAGGATGCCTTCGGGTTTCCAAAGAAAGTATATTTGCCGGTTTAAATAATTTCAAGGTTTATGCTGCTGATGATGTTCAGTATGAAGAAGAATTTGGTTTCACAAAAGAAGAAGTAGAAAAACTCTTAGCTGACTACAATATGCAAGAGCATTTTTCGGAAGTTAAAGAGTGGTATGACGGTTATCATTTTGGGAATGTGGACATTTACTGCCCGTGGGATGTAATAAACTATGTTTCAGATTGGCTGACTGACCCGGACGCACGTCCAAAATCATATTGGATTAACAGTAGCGGAAATGACTTGGTTAAACGCTTTATTGACAAGGCTGATACAACCACAAAAGATGAAATCGAGCAGTTGATTGCTGGGGAGGCAGTTGAAAAGAAAATTCGGCTGGATTTGACTTATGATGAGATTGACAACAACATAGACAACGTATGGAGCGTACTTTTTACAACTGGCTATCTTACAAGGCTAGGAAAGAACGAGAACGATGTGTATAGTCTGGTTATTCCTAACAAGGAAGTTCGAGAGGTTTTCGTTTCTCAAATCAATGAATGGTTTAATGGAGTTGTGAAAAAAGATAGCTTCTCAACAAAGAAAATCATCGCTGGATTTCTTGAAGGAAAGACCGATGATATTCAGCTGGAACTGACAATGTTCCTTGGCGAAACGATTAGCATTTTGGATACGAAAGCCAGAAATGAAGAAAAGGAAAACTTCTACCATGGCATCTTAATCGGTATTTTGAAAAACTATTCCGGATGGGCGGTTAAATCGAACAAGGAGTCTGGTGATGGATTTGCAGATATTCTGATTAAACCTAAGAATCCTGATGTTGGTATCATAATAGAATTGAAGTATGCACGTTCCATGAACGAGCTTGATAAGGCCTGTGAAAGAGCAGTGGAACAAATCAAAGATCGCAGATACGACACAGAACTACGTGAGGACGGACGGAATGATATTCTTGCGTATGGAGTTGCATTCTGCAAAAAGCGTTGTAAAGTCGTAGTTGAAAAACTATAAGCAACAACCCCGCTCAAAGTATAGCGGATTTTTTCGGAGGTATTACTATGAAGCTTAAAACTGGACCAAAGTGCGCATTTGGATTTGGCGCATTCGGAAAAGATATTGTGTATATGCTTATTGCATCGTATTTGCTCTACTACTACAATGTAGTGCTTGGGATGAGCAGTGTGTTTATTGGTACGGTGATGATGGCGGCGAGGATTTTTGATGCGTTCAATGACCCGGTGATGGGTATTATCGTAGCAAAGACGCGTACCAGGTGGGGCAGGTTTAGGCCTTGGATTTTTGCCGGCACGGTGCTCAATGCCGTGACCATATATGCTTTATATGCCACTCCTGAGTCTATGGGTGATTCAGCGCAGAGAGTGTGGCTTACAGTGTTTTATTTTGCATGGGGCATTACATATACGCTTATGGATATTCCGTTCTGGTCTATGATTCCCGCAATCACTGAGCCGGGCAGCGACAGGGAGCAGCTTACATCGCTTGCGAGGACCTGCTCAGGCATAGGTGATGCTATCCCTACGGTGCTCACGATGACAGTGGTGCCTATTCTTGGTGCTGGTAGCTCTATGGCTGATTACAGGATTGGATTTAAGTGGTGGGCGCTTATTATAGCGGTAGTGTTTGTGATTTCTGAGCTTGTGTGTGTAGCCTGTGTGCCTGAAAGGCCGGTTGCCTGTAATGAGAAGCCCGGAAAGATATCTGATATGTTTAAAGCCTTATTTAAGAATGACCAGGCTATGACTGTTGTGGTCTCAATCATTCTCGTGTATACATCAATCAATATCTGTGGCAATCTTGTGCTTTATTTCTTCCGGTTTGATGTGGGAAACGAGGGGGCATATTCCATTTTTGCAGCAGTTGCTTTTGCAGCACAGGTGCTTGTCATGATGGTTATACCGCTGCTTCGCAAGAGATTCAGCAAAAGTCAGCTTTTTATATCAGGATTTATTATTCAGATAGCGGGTTTTGCGGTGATACTTATCATGGCATTTGCAAAGCTCTACACTCCTCAGAGCTGGTACATACTCTGTCTGCCGGGTATTTTGATTTATCTGGGCTATGGTATGCTCAATGTTATCATGACCATATTTCTTTCAGATTCTGTTGATTATGGTGAGGTGATGAACGGTACGAGAGAGGAGTCGGTCATTTTCTCAATGCAGACATTTACGGTAAAGCTCGCATCTGGTGTAGCAGTATTTCTGGCAGGGCTGATAGTCGACTGGATTCACCTGGATACCTCGGCTACGGTACAGACACAGGATACACTTGATGCTCTTCGTATGTGGATGACGATTCCGTCTGTTATCCTGCTCATTGTGGGCATATTTGTATTTAAGAGATTTTATAAGCTTAGCGATGCAAGGATGGAAGAAATTAAATCAAAGCTTAATTAAAACTTTAATCTGAAGCAGACTTAAATTGCATACGAAAGTCAACAATGCCCATGCATATAAGCATGGGCGAGTTTTTTATTTCTTAAGTTTTTTCTGTGCCGTAGAAAGCATCAGCTTAATACGGTTCAGCTGGTTTACTTCAGAAGCACCCGGATCATAATCGATAGCCACAATATTGGCATCCGGATGATCATGTCTGATTTTCTTTATAACACCCTTACCCACAATATGGTTTGGTAAGCATGCAAAAGGCTGTGCACAGATGATGTTTGTGACGCCCTCATTGATGAGCTCAAGCATCTCACCTGTCAGGAACCAGCCCTCACCGGTCTGATTACCGCACGAAACGATAGGAGAAGCATACTCTGCGAGATCCTGCACGTGAGCGGTTGGCTCAAAGTGCTTACTCTTAGCCAGCTCATCCCTTGCATCCTTTCTGAGCCACTCGAAGAAGGCGATAAGTCGGTTGTTCATAAACTTAGCTTTCTTAGAAGCACCGAGATAGTCAGCCTTGAAATTCGTGTTGTAGCAGCAGTAGAGTAAGAAATCAGTCAGATCAGGCACTACAGCCTCGGCTCCTTCAGCTTCGAGCAGGTCAACCACATAGTTGTTTGCTGCAGGCAGGAATTTGACGAGAATCTCACCGACCACGCCGACACGTGGCTTAACCTCATCTGTCATAGGCAGATTGTCGAAATCCCTGATGATTTCTCGGCACATCTTTTTGTATTTCTTGTGAGAGAGCATCTTTGTGTTGCCGACAAAGTCGATGACTCTCTTTTTCCACTTCTCATGGAGTGCATTGGCACTTCCCGGTTCTTTCTCATAAGGACGTACCCTGTAGAGACAGCGCATAAAGATATCGCCAAACTCAAGTGCATACAGTCCGTGCTGGATAAGGCTTGGAGTAAACTTAAAGCCAGGATTTTTCTCGAGACCAACCATGTTGATTGAGATAACAGGCACATCAGGATATCCGGCCTTTTCGAGGGCTCTTCGGATAAAGCCGATGTAGTTTGTCGCACGGCATCCGCCACCTGTCTGTGAGATGAGGATTGCTGTGTGTGTCATATCATAGTCGCCTGATTTGACGGCTGCCATAATCTGTCCCACGACAATGAGAGAAGGGTAGCAGGCATCGTTGTTTACGAACTTAAGTCCCACGTCCACACATTCCCTTGCAGGGATATCCGGTATGACCATATTGTAGCCGGCGGCCTTAAAGGCTGGCACGAGAAGGTCAAAGTGTATAGGTGACATCTGAGGGCAGATGATGGTGTAGTTGTCCTTTTTCATCTGCTCGGTGAATACAACACGCTCGTAGTTAGACGGTTTTAAGTCACGCTTTTCATGCTTGGTTTCCTTGACTCTTATGGCGGCAAGGAGCGAGCGGATACGGATTCTTGCTGCGCCTAGGTTGTTTACCTCGTCGATCTTCAGGCAGGTGTATATCTTGCCGGAGCCTGTCAGTATATCGTTTACGCAGTCGGTTGTGACAGCATCGAGACCGCAGCCGAATGAGTTGAGCTGGATTAAGTCAAGGTCATCACGGGTCTTTACAAAGTTGGCTGCTGAGTACAGTCTGGTGTGGTACATCCACTGATCCATGACGATGAGAGGTCTCTCAAGCTCGCCCAGATGGGATACTGAGTCCTCTGTCAGCACACAGATGCCATAGCTTGTGATGAGCTCAGGGATACCATGGTTGATTTCCGGGTCCACATGGTATGGACGGCCTGCGAGCACGATTCCGCGACGTCCGGTGTCTTCCATGTAGTCGAGCACTTCCTCGCCCTTTCGCTGTATCTCAAGCCTTGTCATGGCAAGCTCCTTCCAGCCTGCGGCTACCGCATCACGAATCTGTGACTCAGGCAGATTGAAATCGCCCTTTGAGAAGGTGGCTACGAGCTGCTGTGAGATAGTTTCCTCACTCTCAAATGACATAAACGGATTTATGAATTTAACCTCGCCTGAGGTAATCTCGTCCACGTTGTTTTTGATATTCTCAGAGTATGATGTGACAATAGGGCAGTTGTAGTGATTGTTTGCATCAGGAAACTCCTTGCGCTCATATGGCACTGCCGGGTAGAAAATAAAATCTACATTTTGTTTTATGAGCCAGCTTATATGACCATGTGTGAGCTTTGCAGGGTAGCACTCTGACTCACTTGGGATGGAGTCGATACCCATCTCATAGATCTTTCTGGTGGACTGTGGTGACAGCACTACAGAAAAGCCGAGGCGCTTGAAAAATGTAGCCCAGAACGGATAGTTCTCGTACATATTTAAGGCTCTTGGGATGCCGACTGTACCGTGTGGCGCATCCTTTGGGTCAAGTGGCTCGTAGTCAAATATACGCTTGTTTTTGTATTCAAAAAGGTTTGGTATGTTATCCTTGTTCTTCTCCTTGCCCAGACCCTTTTCACAGCGGTTTCCTGTGATGTACTGTCTGTTGTCGGAGAATTTGTTTATAGTTAAAAGACAGTGGTTTGTACAGCCCTGACAGCGTGCAAGCTTTGTGGTGTAGGTGAGCTCATTTATCTGGTCGATTGTGAGCATTGTTGTCTTATAATCAGCCTCGTGGTGCTCACGTGCGATGAGTGCGGCACCAAAGGCACCCATGATACCTGCGATATCAGGTCTTGTGGCATGTACACCTGCGATTTTCTCGAAGCTTCTAAGCACGGCATCATTGTAGAAGGTACCGCCCTGTACTACGATATTTTCACCGAGGTCGCTTGCATCAGACAGCTTGATAACCTTGAAAAGTGCATTCTTTATTACTGAGTAGGCTAGTCCTGCTGATATATCTGCGACAGATGCGCCCTCCTTCTGGGCCTGCTTTACCTTTGAATTCATGAAAACCGTACATCTGGTTCCGAGGTCGATAGGATTCTTTGCAAAAAGGGCTTCCTTTGCGAAATCCTGAACAGAATAGTTTAAGGACTTTGCGAAAGTCTCAATAAATGAGCCGCAGCCTGAAGAGCAGGCCTCGTTGAGCTGTACTGAGTCGACTGTCTGGTTCTTTATCTTGATGCACTTCATGTCCTGTCCACCGATATCGAGGATACAGTCTACCTTTGGGTCGAAGAATGCTGCTGCGTAGTAGTGGGCTACAGTCTCAACTTCGCCGTCGTCCAATTTTAAAGCTGCCTTTAATAAAGCCTCTCCGTAGCCTGTAGAGCAGGAGTGTATGATGTGTGCATCCTCAGGAAGCTTTGAGTAAATCTCCTGGATAGAGCGGATGGCTGTAGCGAGAGGGCTTCCGTTGTTGTTGCTGTAGAATGAGTATAAAAGGTCTCCGTCCTCGCTTACGAGAGCGATTTTGGTGGTGGTTGAGCCTGCATCTATTCCGAGATAGCAGTTGCCCTTGTATGTAGAAAGGTCACCGGTCTTTACGTGATTGTTGCCGTGACGCGTTGTAAATTCATCGTAATCAGCCTGATCCTTAAAAAGAGGCTCCATACGTGCCACCTCAAATTCCATCTTAATGCCGTTTGAGAGGCGGTCGATTAAGGATGAGAGTGTGGTGACAGAGTTGTCTTTATAGTTTAATGCAGAGCCTATTGCTGCAAACAGATGAGAGTTCTCAGGAACGATAGTGTGCTCGTCATCGAGATTTAAGGTTCTGATAAATGCTGATTTAAGTTCTGACAAAAAGTGCAGAGGACCGCCAAGGAAAGCAACATGTCCCTTGATTGGCTTACCGCAGGCGAGACCACTGATGGTCTGGTTTACCACGGCCTGAAAGATTGAAGCAGATAAATCCTCGCGTGTGGCTCCCTCATTGATGAGAGGCTGGATATCTGTTTTGGCAAATACTCCACAGCGGGCTGCGATAGGGTAGATGGCCTTGTAGCTTTTTGCGTATTCATTTAGTCCTGTAGCGTCTGTCTGGATGAGAGATGCCATCTGGTCGATAAAAGAGCCGGTACCGCCGGCACATATGCCGTTCATACGCTGCTCCACGTTGCCGCCCTCGAAGTATATGATTTTGGCATCCTCACCGCCCAGCTCTATTGCCACATCAGTCTGTGGTGCGTAGTGTGTGAGTGCGGTAGATACAGCTATAACCTCCTGTACGAATGGCACCTCAAGGTGCTTTGCAAGAGTGAGTCCGCCGGAGCCTGTTATCATAGGACAAACTGAAAGGTCACCTGTCTTGTCGTAGGCCTTTCTGATAAGGGACTCAAGTGTCTCCTGGATATTTGCAAAATGACGCTCATAATCGGAAAAGAGGATATTGTCATCGGCGTCAAGAAGTGCAATCTTGACGGTTGTTGAGCCGATATCAATGCCCAACTTATGTAAGCTGTTATTTTCCATAGTGGTTCGTTCCTCCGTTAATGTATTACTCATATAATTTTATATATCTTTCTTCTTATTAAAATATATAATTGTTCTATTTTCAAAACAGAGATTATTATACGACAGATATCGACAAATTACAATGACTATAATTATAAAGAATTTGTGAATAATTTGCAGTCTCGTTGACAAAGTATGATTAAACTATCATAATGAGTTTTGTAATGATCGCTGCCCTTTGCGATATAGCGTAAAAGGCGGCAATAATATGACAGGAGGATGCAGACGCGTGGGTTTTATTGCACCAAAACCATGTCTGCTAAAATGTATGAACTGGCTTAACAAACTAGAACAAAAATATGGAAGCAAAGCGATTCCCAATATCACGAGAATATTTATCGCTGCGAATCTGATAGGCAGTGTGCTGCTTTTGACAAAGGGCGATGTGGTCCTTTATTATCTGCAGTTTTCAGCCTCTGCTATTTTGCACGGACAGGTATGGCGCCTTATAAGCTGGGTGTTTGTGCCGAGTGGCAGTATATCATTTTTACAGCTTTTGTTTATATTCTGTCTGTGGACGCTTGGAGACAGCATGGAGTCATATCTTGGCTCTTTTAGGATGAATGTGTACTTTTTCGGGGGCTTTTTGCTATATGATATAGCAGGAATGCTTGTATTTGCAGTGACACATGTATCCATCAATCTGACTATGTACTATATACTTATAGCTATGTATCTGATGCTTGGTCTTTTGATGCCGGAGGCAGAGGTGAGGCTTTACTTTGTGCTTCCTATAAAGATGAAGTGGATGGTGCTTGTTTACTTCGTGATGTTTGCATATGATGTGTATACCTATATGAGCTTTGGATGGCAGATTGGATTGGCATACGGCTCAGAAATCGTTCTTGCACTTATAAATCTGTTGGTATTCATTTATGGCTGCAAGCACAGGCTCTCATTCAGACAGAATATGCACCAGAAGAGGAGAAAGGCTCAGTTTAAGGCTCAGTTTTCCGAACCTCGCCCGGGCAGTGGCATCTCACGTCACAAGTGCTATATATGCGGCAGAACGGAATTGTCAAATCCTGAATTAACATTCAGATACTGCTCGAAGTGCACCGGCAACAAGGAATACTGTCAGGATCATCTGTTTACACATACGCACGTATAATATACATGCACTACTTTTTCTAATTCATTGACAAAGTAAACTGATGAATTTATAATGGACACAGTATTATTTTCGGAGGAACATTTATGGAGAACGAGGCAACAGTTTCGAAAAATTTTATTGAACAGATTATTGAGAAGGACTTGGCTGAGGGTCATTGCAAGACTGTAAAGACCAGATTCCCACCGGAGCCAAACGGTTATTTGCATATCGGCCATGCGAAGTCTATTCTTTTAAACTATGGACTGGCAAAGAAGTATGACGGACAGTTCAATCTCAGGTTTGATGATACAAACCCTACCAAGGAGCGTCTGGAGTTTGTAGAGTCTATCGAGGCAGATGTTAAGTGGCTTGGTGCTGACTGGGCTGACAGGAAGTTTTTTGCATCCAATTATTTTGACAAGATGTATGAGTGTGCAGTAGGGCTTATAAAGAAGGGAAAGGCATATGTATCTGATCTGACACCTGATGAGATAAGAGAGTATAGAGGTACACTCACAGAGGCCGGCAAGGAGGATCCGTACACAAAGAGAAGTGTTGAGGAAAACCTGGACCTTTTTGAACGCATGAAAAACGGTGAGTTTGAGGATGGCACAAAGGTGCTTCGTGCGAGAATTGACATGAGCTCTTCAAATATCAATATGAGAGATCCGATTCTTTACCGTGTGGCTCATATGACACATCACAATACAGGCGATAAATGGTGTGTATATCCTATGTATGATTTTGCTCATCCTATAGAGGATGCTATCGAGGGCATCACACATTCTATATGTACTCTGGAGTTTGAAGACCACAGACCGCTGTATGATTGGGTGGTTATTGAATGTGGATTTAAGAATTCTCCTGAGGAGTCACCAAAGCAGATTGAGTTTGCAAAGCTCTATCTGACCAATGTTGTTACAGGAAAGAGATATATCAAGCGTCTTGTGGAGGATGGCATCGTTGACGGCTGGGATGACCCAAGGCTTGTTTCTATAGCAGCACTTAGACGAAGGGGCTTCACACCTGAGTCTATCCAGAATTTCGTTGATCTGTGTGGTATATCAAAGGCCAACAGCTCTGTTGATTACGCTATGCTTGAGTACTGTATCCGTGAGGATTTAAAGGCTAAGCGCCCTCGTATGATGGCTGTGCTTGATCCGGTCAAGGTGATTATCGACAATTACCCTGAGGGACAGGTTGAGTATCTTGAGGTGGATAATAACGTGGAGAATCCTGAGCTTGGAAAGAGAAAGGTTCCTTTCACCAGAGAGCTTTATGTGGAGAGAGAGGACTTCATGGAGGAGCCTCCGAAGAAGTATTTCCGTATGTTCCCTGGCAATGAGGTGCGTTTCATGAACGCTTACTTTGTGAAGTGCAATAGCTGTGTTAAGGATGAAAACGGCAATGTTACAGAGATTCACTGTACATATGATCCTGCATCAAAGGGTGGCAACAGTCCTGACGGCAGAAAGGTCAAGGGAACTATCCACTGGGTTTCAGCCGAGTATGGAAAGCAGGTAACAGTTCGTCTTTACGAGAATATCGTAAATGAGGAGCTTGGAGTGTACAATGAGGACGGAAGCTTAAATCTTAATCCAAATTCACTCACAGTGCTTGATAACTGTGTAGTGGAGCCGGAGCTTATGAATGCTAAGGCTTATGACAGCTTCCAGTTTGTCAGAAACGGCTTCTTCTGTGCGGATTGCAAGGATTCGAAGGAGGGACAGCCTGTATTTAACAGAATCGTTTCCTTAAAGAGCTCCTTCAAGCTTCCGGCAGCTAAATAGTTTTGACTAAAAATAAAATAGACAGAAGAGAAGAATAGAGGTAAAATATGGATTTAATGTCAGGCCTTGACAAATTTGGGTTGAATCCCGAAGATATAAATGACCTGTACGATGATGATAAAGAAGCTGCCACCGGGGATGCTCCGGTGGCAGCTGCTGTTCAGACAGAGGACGAAACGGATTTTGTCTTTGCAAAGAGCGTTACATGTCCGGTGTGTGATGAGAGCTTTCAGACCCTGACGGTAAGGGCATCAAAGGTGCGTCTTGTTGGTTCTGATGACGATTTCAGACCGGTATACAAGGGGATTGATACAATAAAGTATGGTGTCACCTCGTGTCCGCATTGTGGTTATAGTGCCATGAATGGCGACTTTATACATGTGTCGACTACCCAGATAAGGCTGCTTAAGGAACAGGTTGCCGCTAAATTTAAGCCCGGCAGCAAAGCGCTACCTTTGATATATTCGTATGATGATGCGATAGACAGATTTAAGCTGGCACTTTTTTCATCAATTGTTAAAAGGGCACCGTACAGTGAAAAGGCATATATTTGTCTTAAGCTGTCATGGCTTTATCGTGGCTTATTGGAACAGCTTGCTGCCGATAGCAGGTCAACGGACAGTAAGGAGCTTTTAAGCGCACAAAAGGCAGAAAAATATTATTACGAGCAGGCGCTTGATGGAATGACCAGAGCGGTTGCGACAGAGCATTTCCCGATATGTGGGATGAATCAGGATACGTTTGAGCTGCTTTTAGCTCAGATGAATTATAAGCTTGACCATTTGGATGTGGCATCAAAGCTTGTTGCAAGAGTGCTTATATCGAAAAGTGCTTCGAGACACATTAAGGATAAGGCACTTGATTTAAAGAACGAGATTATTAAAAAAATAAGAGATGTGAAATAATTGCTGTTATTTCACATCTCTTTTTTCTTTTATTTGCTGTTACAATTAATTGTTTTTCTTGTTCTCAAGCTCAAGAAGCTTCATTGCACGAACCTTGAGTGGAAGACCAAACAGAGTGATGAAGCCGTCTGCATCATGATGGTCATACAGATCTCCTGTAGTAAAGCTTGCAAGAGACTCGCTGTAGAGTGAATATGGTGAAGTAGTACCGGCTTTGATGATATTGCCTTTATATAATTTAAATTTAACTTCTCCTGTAACATATTCCTGTGTTGACTCTACGAAAGCCTGGATTGCTTCACGAAGTGGTGTGAACCATTTTCCCTCGTAAACTACCTGAGCGAGCTTGTTGCCCATATCCTTCTTGACTTCCATTGTGGCACGGTCAAGGCAGAGCTCCTCGAGCTGGTCATGTGCCTCCATGAGGATTGTTCCACCCGGAGTCTCATATACACCACGTGATTTCATACCTACTACACGGTTCTCAACGATATCGATGATGCCGATGCCGTGCTTGCCGCCGAGACGGTTGAGCTCTCTGATGATGTCTGCTACCTTCATCTTTTTGCCGTTGACAGATGTAGGAACACCCTTCTCAAATGTCATTGTAACATACTCACCCTCGTCAGGAGCATGCTCCGGTGTGACACTTAATACGAGCAGATGGTCGTAGTTTGGCGCCTGTGAAGGATCCTCCAGCTCAAGTCCCTCGTGGCTTATGTGCCAGAGGTTACGGTCACGGCTGTAGCTTGAATCTGTGCCGAACGGAAGGTCGATTCCGTGTGCCTTACAGTACTCGATCTCAGCCTCACGTGAATCCATTTTCCAGTTGTCCTGACGCCATGGAGCGATTACTTTGATATCAGGAGCAAGTGCCTTGATACCGAGCTCGAAACGGATCTGGTCGTTTCCTTTACCTGTAGCACCGTGGCAGATGGCTACAGCGCCTTCTTTTCTTGCAATTTCAACAAGCTTCTTTGCGATGCCTGGTCTTGCCATTGCTGTTCCAAGGAGGTATTTGTGCTCGTAAACTGCGCCGGCCTGTACACAAGGTACGATGTAGTCCTCACTGAACTCATCACAGATATCCTCTATGTAAAGCTTTGAAGCTCCTGATAATTTGGCTCTCTCATCGAGTCCGTCAAGCTCCTCTCCCTGTCCGCAGTTGATGCAGCAGCAGATTACGTCATAGTCATAAGTCTCTTTAAGCCATGGAATGATAGCAGTGGTATCAAGTCCGCCTGAATAAGCTAATACAACTTTGTCTTTCATAAGTGCGTGTCCTCTTTTCGTTTATTCTTTATGATGGTAACCATTAACTGCTTTTGTGTCAAAAAGCCTTGAATAATTACTTTAGAATAAATATATACCAGTTCTTTACATATTGCAAGTGAAAAAATATACATTATTCATGTATAAATATACATAATTTTGTATAATTTTTCTCTTTACGGATTGAAAATACTGTACTATATTATTATGTATGATGCGTCAGACCTATTTATATGGTTATGCAGAAATATAAGAAATACAAGAAATACAATATGAAAAGAGGAAATACTATGATAAAGGCTGGTATTATTGGAGCCACCGGATATGCCGGAGCAGAGCTCGTGAGAATTTTGATGAATCATAAAGAGGTAGAGATTGCATGGTATGGCTCACGAAGCTATGTGGATGAGAATTATGCCGATATCTATGGAAATATGTTTCAGATAGTTGATGCAAAGTGCATGGATGACAATATGGAGGAGCTTGCAGAGTCCGTCGATGTGATTTTCACTGCGACACCGCAGGGCTTTTTGGCTGGCGTACTGACAGAGGATATATTAAGTAAGGTAAAGATAGTCGATCTGTCAGCGGACTTCCGTATAAAGGATGTAGCTACATATGAGAAGTGGTACAAGATTGAGCACAAGTCTCCACAGTTTATTGATGAGGCTGTATATGGCCTGTGTGAGATAAACAGGGACAAGGTCACAAAGGATACAAGACTTGTTGCAAATCCGGGCTGTTACACCACATGCTCTATCCTCACAGCATATCCGCTTGTGAAGGAGGAACTTATCGATACAGATACACTTATTGTCGATGCAAAGTCAGGCACATCAGGCGCAGGACGTGGTGCCAAGACACCAAATCTGTTCTGCGAGGTAAATGAGAGTATGAAGGCGTACGGTGTAGCTTCACACAGACATACACCTGAGATTGAGGAGCAGCTTGGATATGCGGCAGGAAAAGAGATTCTTATCAACTTTACTCCGCATCTTGTTCCGATGAACAGAGGAATCCTCGCTACAGAGTATGCGACACTTAAGAAAAAGCCTGACGGAACACTTCCTACTTATGATGAAATTAAAGCAGTTTATGATAAGTATTATGCAAATGAGAAGTTTGTCAGAGTGCTTAAAAAGGGTGTCTGCCCTGAGACAAAGTGGGTTGAGGGCAGCAACTATGTGGATGTAAACTTTGTGATTGATGAGAGAACAGGCAGAATCATTATGATGGGCGCTCTTGACAATCTGGTAAAGGGGGCTGCAGGACAGGCAGTACAGAATATGAATCTGTTATTTGGCTTTGATGAGGCAGAGGGACTTAATATGGTTCCTATGTTCCCGTAATAATATGGGAATAATTATCAGAGAGCTATTTTACAATGCTGATAGTTATATAAAAATATAAGGATGATTTAATAAAATGAGCAATGAGAATAAATATGAAATAAGGGTTATGACGATTGATGACTATGACGAGGTGTACAGCCTGTGGCAGACCATACATGGCTTTGGAATCCGTTCTATCGATGATTCAAGAGAGGGTGTCCTTAGATTTCTTAAGAGAAACCCAACTACCAGTGTTGTAGCGGTAGAGGATGGTAAAATTGTCGGTGCAATACTCTGCGGACACGATGGCAGAAGAGGCTGCCTGTATCATGTGTGCGTGGATGAGCATTACAGGAAGTGCGGCATCGGAAAGAGCATGGTGGTTGCCTGCATGAGAGCACTTCAGGCAGAGCATATCAATAAGGTGTCTATCATAGCCTTCAAGGTGAATGAGTTGGGAAACCACTTCTGGAAGGAAGAGGGCTGGACCTTCAGGGAAGACCTGAACTACTATGATTTCACACTTAACGAAGAAAATATAACAAGATTTAACAAATAAGGAGCAGTACAATGGCAGATAAGAACATGGAACAGGTAATGGAAAAGGCACAGGTGCTCATTGAGGCACTTCCATATATACAGAGATTTAACAGAAAGATTATCGTTGTAAAGTACGGGGGCTCTGCAATGGTTGATGAACAGCTTAAAAAGCAGGTAATCCAGGATGTCACACTTCTTAAGCTGGTAGGCTTCAAGCCTATCATCGTACACGGCGGCGGCAAGGAAATCAGCAAATGGGTAGGAAAGGTCGGCATGGAGCCTGTATTTGTAAACGGACTCAGAAAGACTGATGCAGATACAATGGAGATTGCCGAGATGGTACTGAACAAGGTAAACAAATCTCTTGTCACACTCGTTGAGGAGCTCGGTGTGCAGGCTGTCGGAGTGAGCGGCAAGGATGGCGGCCTCTTAAAGGTAAAGAAAAAGTATTCAAACGGAGAGGATATAGGCTTTGTGGGTGAAATCACTGATGTCAATCCCAAAATCCTTTATGACCTGCTCGAGAAGGATTTCCTTCCAATCGTATGTCCGATCGGTCTTGATGACGAATACAATACATACAATATCAATGCAGATGATGCTGCATGTGCTATCGCAAGAGCTGTTTCAGCAGAAAAGCTTGCATTCCTCACAGATATCGAGGGCGTATACAAGGATCCTTCGGATAAGAATACTCTTATTTCAGAGCTTACTGTTTCAGATGCAAAGAAGCTTATAGGCGATGGCTTTATAGGCGGAGGCATGCTTCCTAAGCTAAACAACTGCATAGATGCTATCGATAACGGAGTTTCAAGAGTGCATATTCTTGACGGTCGTATCGCGCACTGCCTGCTGCTTGAGATATTCACAAACAGAGGAATCGGAACAGCTATTCTTGGAGATTCGGAGGAGAAATTTAACAATGAGCAATAATATGGATAAACAGTCATACATTGATGAGGCAGAAAAGGAACTGCTTCACACCTACAACAGATTTTCACTTGTACTTGATCACGGCGAGGGAGTACATCTTTATGATACAGACGGCAATGCATATCTGGACTTTGCCGCAGGAATAGCTGTATGTGCACTTGGCTACAGCAATGAACACCACAAGGAGGCATTAAAGGCACAGGTTGATAAGCTTTTACATACATCAAACCTCTATTACAATGCGCCTGTCATCGAGGCAGCAGACAAGGTGCTTAAGGCAAGCAAAATGGACCGTATTTTCTTTACAAACAGTGGTACAGAGGCCATAGAGGGCGCTATCAAGGCTGCAAAGAAGTATGCCTTTACAAGAGACGGTCATGCCGGCCATGAGATAATTGCCATGAACCATTCCTTCCACGGAAGAAGCATCGGAGCTCTTTCTGTTACAGGCAATGCGCATTATCAGGAGCCTTTTGAGCCTCTTATGCCGGGAGTTAAGTTTGCGGATTTCAATGATTTAGAGAGTGTTAAGGCTCAGGTGACAGACAAAACCTGCGCCATTATCATGGAAACCATTCAGGGTGAAGGCGGTATTTACCCGGCAGACAAGGAGTTTATCGAGGGAGTGAGAGCGCTCTGCGATGAAAAGGATATTCTTCTTATACTTGATGAGATACAGTGCGGCATGGGCAGAAGCGGCGAGATGTTTGCATGGCAGAACTATGATGTGAAGCCTGATATTATGACCTGTGCGAAGGCACTCGGCTGCGGTGTGCCTGTTGGAGCCTTTCTCATGACACAGAGGGTGGCAGACAAATCCCTTGCACCTGGAGACCACGGTACCACATATGGCGGCAATCCTTTTGTAGGAGCAGCAGTAAGTGCAGTGTTTGATGAGTTTAAGCGTCTTGATATAGTAAACCATGTGAAGGAGATTGCGCCTTATCTGGAGAAGAAGCTTGATGAGCTTGTAGCAAAATACGACTGCCTCACAGCCAGAAGAGGTATGGGACTCATGCAGGGTGTGGAGTGCACTCTTCCTGTAGGAAAGGTCTCTGCAGAGGCTTTAAAGCAAGGCCTGATAGTCATCACGGCAGGCAGCAATGTGCTCAGATTTGTGCCTCCTCTTGTTATCGAAAAGAGTGATGTTGACGAAATGATAGAAAAACTTGAAACAACACTTGTAATACTGTCAAAAAATCTGTAAAATAGAGAGGACATCGATTTCTCCTTTGAGAGTATGATATTAATCAAAGGAGACCATATGAAAAAAATAATATTATTAAGTGCGTTTATTGTAACAATAGCGTTTGGCCTTTGCGGCTGCAAAAAGGATGATGCCACAGTTCATTTTGCTTCTGAAACGGAGCAGACTGCTGTGGTTTCAAGTGATGTAAACAGACAGACTGCAGATTCAAAGGAGCAGAAGGCTTCATCCGCGGGAGAGCAGGAACAGAAGAAAGACACAGCAGCTACGAGTGATGACTCTACCGAGTGGTGCGTCTATATCTGTGGTCAGGTTGCAAATCCCGGTGTATACAGAGTAAAGCCGGGCGCGAGAGTTTGTGAGCTCGTTGATATGGCAGGAGGCATGCTGGAAACAGCTGACAAGAGCTTTTGGAATCTGGCATCAGAGCTGTATGATGGGCAGATGCTGTATTTCCCGACTGTAGAGGAGCTGGAATCGGAGCACATACCTGAGGGCTCATATGCCACAGGCATGGATGGTTCGCTGATGAAGGGCGGCGCCAAGGAACATATAGGCGTAAAGGATGGCAAGCTCAATATCAATACTGCAACTGCCGAGCAGCTTATGGCTCTTTCGGGCATAGGTGAGAGCAAGGCAAAGAGTATTGTTGAGGATCGCGCCAAAAACGGGTTGTTTTCTTCGATTGAGGATATCACGAGGGTGTCCGGCATCGGTGAAGCAATGTTTAATAAAATAAAAGATGATATAACAGTAAATTAGGAGTGTATAAATGGCAAAAAAAGTGCTGGTCGTTGACGACGAAAAGTTAATTGTAAAAGGAATACGTTTCAGTCTGCTGCAGGATGGCATGGAGGTGGACTGCGCATATGACGGTGAGGAGGCCTTAAATATGGCAAAGGCCAATTCATATGATATGATTCTTTTGGATGTCATGCTTCCAAAGATGGATGGCTTTGAGGTGTGTCAGGCAATAAGGGAGTTTTCTGATGTCCCGATTGTCATGCTCACTGCAAAGGGGGATGACATGGACAAGATTTTAGGACTTGAGTACGGCGCTGATGACTATATCACAAAGCCATTTAATATTCTTGAGGTAAAGGCCAGAATCAAGGCAATCATGCGGCGAACTTCACCGGAGCGCGCACCACAGGTACAGTCATCTGTGATTGAAAAGGGTGATATCAAGCTCGACTGTGACAGCAGACGTCTTTTCATAAATGATAAGGAAATAAATCTGACAGCAAGAGAGTTTGAACTGCTAGAGATTCTGATCAAAAATGAAAATAAAGTGTACAGCAGGGAGAACCTTTTAAAGATTGTATGGGGCGAGGATTACCCGGGGGATGTGCGTACGGTTGATGTGCACGTCAGACGTCTTCGTGAAAAGATTGAGGCAAATCCAAGCGAGCCTAAGTACGTTCATACCAAGTGGGGCGTGGGCTATTACTACAACCAGAAGTAATACTTCAAGAAAGGTTCTAAAATGTTTAAGGGTAAAGTACATTTTGCATTTTATAAGAGTCTGAAATCCAGGCTGATTCTCATGATTTTTGTTCTCGTTCTGGTACCGGAGGTGGTGCTGTGCTTCGGCATACTTAACACCTACGAGTCCAGAGCGGTTTCAATCCGCGAAAGCGAAGTGCTTAGTCAGGCAAAGATTCTCGCAAACAAGATATCTACAAGTAAATATTTTGATGAGGATGGTGGGGATTTGAGCAATATAGATGCTCAGATTGACACTCTCACAACTATATATGAGGGACGTGTGCTCATAGTAGACAAGCATTTTAAGATTATTAAGGATACTTACAATCTGGATGATGGCAATACGATTATTTCAGAGGAGGTAATAAAGACCTTTTCGTCCTCTGAGATTACCAACTATGATTCTAAAAACCACTATATCGAGCTTTCTGTTCCGATAAGCAATCCAAACGACAAGGATTCAAAGATAGAGGGAGCACTCGTTGTAAGTGTGTCGACGGACAATATATCGCTAAATATGTCATATCTGACACAGATTGCAGTGACGGTTGCCATTATTGCAGGTGCGGTGGTTCTCTTTTTTGGCGTGCTTGTGCTTTTGCAGCTTTTTGTTCCGGTTAAGAAGCTTTCTGACGAGATATCAGACATTAAGGATGGCTTTGGAAAAGAGCAGCTGGATGTTGATGATTATGCAGAGACTGCTATTATAAGCAGGAATTTTAACGAACTGATGAGTGGAATGAAGGTCATGGATGAGTCCAGACAGGAGTTTGTATCGAATGTGTCACATGAGCTCAAGACACCTCTTACTTCCATGAAGGTGCTCGCAGATTCCATCAACAGTATGGGTGATGAGGCTCCGATTGAGATGTACAGGGAGTTTATGGGTGATATCACAAGCGAGATAGACAGAGAGACAAAGATAATAAATGACCTCTTATCACTGGTCAAGATGGACAAGTCGGCTGCTACGCTGAATATCGAGAGTATTAATATCAACGATCTGCTTGAACAGATTATGAAGAGGCTTCAGCCGATTGCTGACAAGCAGCAGGTGGAGCTTGTACTCGAGAGCTTCAGACCGGTGACGGCGGAGATAGATGAAGTGAAGCTGACGCTTGCTTTTACAAATCTCATCGAGAATGCCATCAAGTACAATGACAATGAGACCGGTGGCTATGTGCATGTATCCTTAAATGCGGACCATCAGTATTTCTATCTGAAGGTGGAGGACAACGGTATCGGTATACCGGAGGAGTCCTTAGAGCATATATACGAGAGATTTTATCGTGTTGACAAGTCACATTCGAGAGAGATTGGCGGTACAGGGCTTGGACTTGCCATTACAAGAAGCTCTATTCTTATGCACAGGGGCGCTATAAAGGCTCACAGTGTGATGGGAGAGGGCACTACCTTTGATGTGCGTATACCGCTCAACTATATTGCATAGGAGGCTTGACGTGAAAAGAATAATTATATTCGTGCTCACTGCAGCGATTCTGCTCTCCATGGTGGGCTGCACAAAGAAAAAAGCAGACAATACGGTTGATGTGTTTTGTCTGAATATGGATGTGACGAGCAGTGTGCCGGAGTCATATGTGCTTAGAAGCAAAAATTCAGATGTGGACAAGCAGGTTGATGAGCTTCTTGGGAGACTCCAGGATAAGCCTGATAACTCAAAGCTTCGCAAAGCTATCCCCGATGAGGTGTCAGTCAGAGGCCATGAGGAGAAAAACTATAACTGTACTGTGGATTTCAGCAAGGAGTATTATGACCTTACCGCTGCACAGGAGGTGCTTTTGAGAGCCTCTGTGGTCCGCACGCTCACACAGTTAGATAGTATTTCATATGTGACATTTACCGTAAACAGTATTCCTCTTGTGGACTCGGATGATGAGATTGTCGGCAGCATGGGCGCTGATGATTTTGTTGAGAATCCGGGTGAGCAGATCAATACAAGTGTGAAGGAGACACTCACGCTTTATTTTGCTGACAAGGATGGTACAGGGCTTGAGAAACAGACAAGAGTGATACATTACAGCTCAAATATAGCGCTTGAAAAGCTTGTTCTTGAGCAACTTATTGAGGGTCCGAAGGGCTCTAAGCTTAAGGCAACTCTTCCGGGTACGACAAAGCTTATCAATGTGTCTGTGGCAGACAGGATATGCTATCTGAACTTTGATTCTTCGTTCAGAAATACCATTGACAATAAGCTGACAGAGGATGTGGTGCTGTATTCGATAGTTAATTCGCTTACCTCGCTGCCTACCGTGGACAAGGTACAGATCTCGCTTGACGGAGAGAATGACGGCATGCTGCTTTATAATTACAAGCTAAGTGGCATGTATGAGTTCAATAAGGATATAGTGGATTCTGATGACTCCACGGAAAAAACTGAAAAATAGAATAGATTGGATTAGGAGGAGAAGAGTATTAGTAAAAGACCGATGTTTTTATTTGCGTTGGTCTATACTGCAGGGACTGTTTCCGGTATGTATGGCAGGGGCTTTGGCTTTTTGGCTTTTGCCATGCTGCTTGTGGCGCTTGTAGCTGAGTGCGTGGCAGCTAAGGGCAGCCTTTCTAATGTCAGGCGTATAGTTATTTTGCTTATCCTGACGTCGTCGGCTGTTTTTACGTTGGCGCAATGCAGATATGCTTCAGTGGATGAAAAACGTGACAGCTATATGCAGTATATGACAGATGAAAAATCTGTCATCGTCTGGGGGAAGATTTATAAAACTGAATACAAGTATTTTTCATACAGGTATTATATGACAGACTGCGTGGTGCAGCCTGAGGCCGGCAAGGCTTATGGCAGAAAAATATCCTGTGGTGATGTCGTGGTATTCTGTGACAGCAAAAGCGCACAGCTGGGCGATTATATGAAAGCTTACGGCAAGATAGGCTTGTTTAAGTCTGCTACAAATGAGGGAGAGTTTGACAGAGCACGCTTTTACCGCTCGCAGGGAATTGATTTCTCTGTGAAGACAGACGATATTAAGACGAGCACCGGTAAACATGCATGGTATTACCACAGGCTTGAAAAGCTTCGGGATACGCTCTCGGCTTCGCTTCTTAGTGTGACTGATGAGACAACGGCAGGAGTGCTTTCATCCATGCTGCTTGGAGACAAGTCGTATCTGGATGATGAGATAAAGGATTTGTACCAGGTCAGCGGTATTTCACATATACTGGCTATTTCCGGGCTTCATATTTCTATAGTTGGCATGGCCTTTTACAGGCTTCTCAGAAAAAGAAGGGTTAGCTATACAGCGGCATTTATCTGTTCTGGGGCGCTTATACTAAGCTATGCTGTTATGACGGGAAATGCCGTGTCCACGAGGCGTGCTGTGGGGATGTTCATACTTACAATGCTTGCGGCAGCTTTGGGCAGATGTGCAGATATGCTAAATTCTCTCGGCATCATGGTCATTTACCTGCTGTGGGACAATCCTATGGTTTTGGGATATGCCGGATTTGTGTTCTCGGCCTCAGCCATACTTGCCATAGGTATTGTAACACCTGTGATGAGTGCGTCTAAGGGTGAGAAATTCTGGGCATCTGTATCCATACAGCTTCCGATGCTTCCGGTTGTGGCTATGAACTATTATGAGCTGCCTCTTTTTGCGGTGTTTGTAAATCTCGTTGTGATACCGGCTTTGCCTGTCATATTTATCTCGGGTCTGCTTGCGTCTGTCGCAGGCTGCGTTGGTGCGATACCCGGCAAAGTGCTGGTGTTTCCTGCATTTGCGGTGTTAAAGCTCTATGAGCTGCTTTGCGGTCTTGTTATGAAGCTTCCGGGGGCATCGGTTATCACAGGAGCCCCTGATGGATACAGGATTTTTCTTTTTTATGCTGCTTTGAGCGGCTTTTTGGTGGTATTTTCACTTAAAAAACGTGCCATAGAGCGTGGCTTAAAGGAAAAAAGCCCTATCCTTGACAATGTCCAAAGAGCGGCATGCACAGCAGTGCTGCTTGCAATTTTGCTTGTGAAGCCAAAAGCTGCTGCGCAGCTTGATATACTGGATGTGGGGCAGGGAGATGGCATATTTTACCGCTTTGAGTCCGGCACATGCATCTTTATCGATGGAGGCAGCTCCGACAGAAAACAGCTTGGTGAGAATGTGATTCTGCCGTTTCTTAAGTATAACGGTGTACAGGGTATATCATACTGGTTTGTCTCTCACGCTGACAGTGATCATATAAGCGGACTGTCTGAGGTGATAGACAGCGGATATACTATAGAGCATATAGTTGTGGCAGAAGCGGCTGCTAAGGAAGAGGCTATGGAGGAGCTTGTTTTGAAAGCAAAGGAAGCAGGGATTGATGTATGCCTTATGTCAAAGGGCGATTCGATTGAAATTAATGCTGCCTCAGGCTTGCGCAATACAGCAAAGGAAGAGACTGATGGCGTCATGTGCCTGTATCCGGGAACAGCCGATACAGCATCGGACAGAAACGATATGTGTCTTGTGCTAAAGCTCACAGATGGCGCCTTCAGCGGTATTTTCGGCGGAGATATACCGGCTGAGGTGGAAAAAGAGCTTGTGGCAGAGTATGGAAAAGAGCTTTCTGTGGATTTTTACAAGGCAAATCACCATGGCTCCAAGCATTCAGGCTCTAAAGAATGGATTGAGGCTTTAAGTCCGAGGTGGGCTGTGGTATCATGTGCGGCAGAAAACCGCTACGGACATCCGGCTGATGAAGCTATGGAGAGGCTTATAGATGCAAAGTGCCGTATTTTTTACACAATGCAAAGCGGCCAGATTAAGTATAAAGAGAGTGCTATATATGAAAACAATAGACAATGATATAAAAGCAGGAGATTTCAAAAAGGTTTATCTGCTGTATGGACAGGAGAGATACCTCATAAAACAGTACAGGGACAAGCTCATAAAGGCTATGGTCAGTGAGGGCGACAGTATGAACTTTTCGTCGTTTGAGGGCGATGGAATCAATCAGAAGGAAATAATTGACCTGGCGGAGACACTTCCGTTTTTTGCGGACAGGAGAGTGATTCTTATTGAGGATGCCGGTATTTTCTCAAAGGCAGGCGATGAGCTTGGAGAGTATTTAAAGGATTCACCGGAGAGCACACACTTTATATTTGTGGAGGAGAGTGTTGATAAGCGCTCGAAGCTTTATAAGGCAGCAGCCAAGTGTGGCAATCCTGTGGAGTTCAAGGAACAGACTGATGAGACACTTGCCAGGTGGATAGGGGCGCGCATCAGGAAGGAAAATAAGGGGATGAGCAGGGCTGCCTACAACAGCTTCATAGAAAAAACCGGCACGGATATGGAAAATATCGACAAGGAGCTTGAGAAGCTGCTGTGCTACTGCATGGACAAGGAAGTGATTGAGCTTTCGGATGTGGAGGCTGTAACGACAGAACAGATCACAAACAAGGTGTTTGAGATGGTCGATGCGATTGCATCACACAGACAAAAGCGTGCGCTTGAGCTGTATTACGATCTGCTGGCGCTCAAAGAGCCTGCCATGCGTATTATGTATCTCATATCGCGCCAGTTCAATATACTGATGAATGTGAAAGCCATGACAAATAAGGGCTTTGGCAACAAGGATATAGCGTCAAAGGCCGGCTGTCCTGAGTGGGCGGTGCGCAAATACCAGGCGCAGTGCAGGGCGTATTCGCTGGATGACCTAAAGCAGGCTGTAAGAGATGGTGTGGCATATGAGGAGGCTGTGAAGACCGGCCGGATGAATGACCAGATGGCAGTGGAGCTTTTTATAGTGCAGTACTCTGCAGATATGACAGATGTTCATGCGACAGGCAGTAAATGATACAACGCAAATATACAAAAAACCCATCGGTATGACGGCACCGATGGGTTTTATTATTTATTGCTATATAGTAATTAAGCTAATCCGTTAACAAGCTTTGTTAAACGAGATACTTTTCTAGCTGCGTTGTTCTTGTGGAAGATACCCTTTGAACCAGCGCTTGCGATAGCAGAAGTTGCATCCTTTAATGCAGCCTCAGCAGCAGCCTTATCATTTGCAGCTACAGCAGCCTCAACCTTCTTGATCGCTGTCTTAACTCCTGATTTGATTGCTTTATTTCTAGCAGCCTTAGTCTCTGTTACTAAAATTCTCTTTTTTGCTGATTTAATGTTAGCCAACTCGTACACCTCCAAATATTTAATCTAATGTATGCCAAAACAGACACGGACGCTTTGGCACAAACATACTAGAATATAATATGTCAACCTTTCCACTCTGTCAATACATATTTTGAAAAAAATTGCAAAAAATTAACATATATGTGATTTTTGAATATCATACAGGGGAGGTGTATTGATTTGTCGGCTGATAAATGGTGTGCAAGAACTGATCTGGCGCTTGAGACGCAGGAGAGCCTTAGAAAGGCAAACACTGATATGAGAGGTGTGAATTTCTCTGAAAAAAAGCTGGATAACGGAATTGTAGTCAGTGTAGTGACGATTGACTCGGAAAATGCAGTCAGGGCTACAGGCCGTCCTAAAGGAAAATATGTGACAATTGAGGCTACGCTGCTGTCAGAGGGGGACGAGGAGTGCTGTCAGGCTGTGACAAGGGAGCTTTCAAGAGAGCTTAAGAGCTTTGTAAAGGCTGTCTGCGGTAAGCATATATATGCGGCGCTTGTTGTCGGGCTTGGGAACAGAAATGTAACTCCAGACGCGCTCGGCCCCAGATGCATTGACAGCTTGTTTATCACCCGTCATATAGTAAAGGAATATGGCAGGTATGCGTTTGGCAACGAGAACGTCAACAGTGTGTGCGGCCTGGTGCCGGGAGTGATGGCACAGACAGGAATGGAGTGCCTTGAGATAATAAAGGGTGTGGTGAGCGAGGTGAAGCCGGATTTTGTTGTGACAATTGATGCGCTTGCGGCACGCAGTACAAAACGTCTGGGGTGTACCATACAGCTGACGGATACAGGCATAGTGCCGGGAAGCGGTGTTGGAAACCACAGGGATGGCATAAACCGTGGTAATCTGGGAGTGCCGGTTATTGCGATTGGTATTCCGACAGTCATCGATGCGGTGACTATTGTTTCAGATGCGGTAAATGCCAGTCGGGAGAACACCGCAAAGCTCATGTCACCGAAGTTAAACGGCATGTTTGTGACGCCAAAGGACATTGACGAGACAGTTAAGAGACTGGCAGGTCTTTTATCGGAGGGCATAAATATGGCTTTTTCCAATGATGACTATGAAGACTGTAGTGAATAATTTATTGCTTAGAATATCATTAGTGCCACGTGCATAAGCTTTATGTAGCAGGGGAAAACCTGATGTTTTAGATGGGAGATGATATTGTGAAGAAGAAAATGTTTGTGCTTATAGCGCTTATATATATTGCAAGTATGCTGTTTTGCGGTGATGGTGTGGGAAAGAGGCTTGTGGAAGAAAAATTCCCGCACCTTACATATTCTCACGGTAAGTGTGATGAGGCAAAAAAGAAGGAACCGCGTATTGTGGAGGATGAGGATACAGCGGGAGGTATTCTCTCATATGAGGAGCTTGCTGCGATGGAAAATGAAAATGCAAGTGTCAGGAACAATATGCTGCCTGATGCCGACCAGCTTGCATTTGTCGGGGAAGCTGAAAAAGCCGGTGAAGCAGCAGCGCAGGAGGCGAAGCAGAACGTGAAAATGCCACAGGTAGACATGAGCTTTGACAATCTGGTAAAGAACTATTATCAGGTGGACAAGACTACATATATAGGAGCTGATGAGCTGTGTGAGGAGGTGCTGCTGGGGCGCGATATGTCTATAGAAAAGTCGGGAGACGGCCCTGATATACTCATATACCATACACATTCCCAGGAAGGGTACAGTGATTCTGCAGATACATCAGAGACACAGACAGTAGTCGGAGTGGGTGACAGGCTTGAAACACTTTTGAGGGAGAAATACGGCTACAATGTGCTGCACCACAAGGGGCAGTATGACGTGAATGACCGTGATCATGCGTATTCCAATTCATTACCTGAGATTACAGAAATTATTGAGAAAAATCCTTCCATAAAGGTAGTTATCGACCTGCACAGGGATGGAGTGGCTGAGACTACAAGACTTGCCACGACAATAGATGGAAAGCCCATGGCACAGATTATGTTTTTTAACGGGCTGTGCCGTACTGCTGCAAGAGGAGCGATTGATAGTCTGCCCAATCAGTATCTGGGAGACAATCTGGCGTTTTCATTTCAGCTGCAGCTCATGGCAAATGAGTATTATCCGGGGCTTGCAAGGCGCATTTACTTAAAGGGCTACAGGTATAATATGCATCTGTGTCCGAAATCACTGCTCGTGGAGGTGGGAGCGCAGACAAATACCCTGGAGGAGGCGTACAATGCCATGGAACCTCTTGCAGATATACTCAATAAAGTGTTAAAATAATATAGACTTTATTTCACAAATCTGATAAACTTTGATGAGTTATTGAAAGCATTAGGAGGACATATGTCAATAGATCAGAGCAAAATCCGTAATTTTTGTATTATTGCCCATATTGATCACGGCAAATCTACACTTGCGGACAGAATTATAGAGAAAACAGGCACACTTACCAGCAGGGAGATGCAGGCTCAGGTGCTTGACAACATGGAGCTTGAGAGAGAGCGTGGTATTACAATCAAGTCTCAGGCGGTCCGTATTATATATACTGCAAAGGATGGAGAAGAGTATATTTTTAACCTGATAGATACACCCGGACACGTGGATTTTAACTATGAGGTATCAAGGAGCCTTGCGGCGTGTGACGGAGCTATACTTGTAGTGGATGCGGCCCAGGGCGTTGAGGCACAGACACTTGCGAATGTTTACCTTGCACTGGATCATGATCTGGATGTATTTCCTGTCATCAATAAGGTGGATCTGCCGAGTGCACGCCCGGATGAGGTGGCACAGGAGATAGAGGATGTCATCGGAATTGAGGCTATGGATGCACCGCGCATTTCAGCAAAGACAGGACTCAATATAGAGGATGTGCTTGAGCAGATTGTTAAAAAGATTCCTGCACCGACAGGAGATAAGGATGCACCGCTTAAGGCGCTTATATTTGATGCAACCTATGATTCCTACAAGGGTGTCATCATTTTCTGCCGTCTGAGAGAGGGCTCTGTAAAGGTAGGAGACACAATAAAGATGATGGCTACAGGTGCATCTGATGTGGTTACAGAGGTGGGATATTTTGGCGCAGGCCAGTTTATACCATGTGACGAGCTTTCAGCCGGCATGGTTGGATACATTGCAGCCAGTATCAAAAATGTCAGGGATACACGCGTGGGTGATACAGTCACACTAGTTGACAGGCCGTGTGATGAGGCACTTCCGGGCTATAAGAAGGTCAATCCTATGGTTTACTGTGGTCTTTATCCTGCTGACAGTGCAAAGTATCCTGATTTAAGGGATGCGCTTGAAAAGCTGCAGGTCAATGACGCTTCGTTACAATTTGAGCCTGAGACCTCACTTGCACTTGGCTTCGGCTTCAGATGCGGCTTCCTTGGACTTTTACATCTTGAAATCATTCAGGAGAGACTGGAGAGAGAGTTTGATCTGGATCTCGTTACCACAGCACCTAGTGTTATATACAAGATTCACAAGACAAGCGGCGAGGTGATAGATCTGACCAATCCATCCAATATGCCGGATCCGTCAGAGATTGAGTATATGGAGGAGCCATACGTGTCTGCAGAGATTATGGTTACAAGCGACTATGTCGGTGCGATTATGAAGCTGTGTCAGGAGAGACGAGGCGTCTACATCAGCATGGAGTATATTGAAAAGACACGAGCTCTTATAAAATACGACCTGCCTTTAAATGAGATTATCTATGATTTCTTTGATGCTTTAAAGTCACGCTCCAGGGGATATGCTTCATTTGACTACGAGATGAAGGATTATGAGCGCTCAGAGCTTGTCAAGCTTGACATCTTAATCAATAAGGAGATGGTCGATGCACTTTCATTTATCGTATTCAAGGAGAGTGCGTATGAAAGAGGCCGTAAGATGTGTGAGAAGCTGAAGGGTGAGATACCAAGGCATCTGTTTGAGATACCTATTCAGGCAGCAGTCGGTGGCAAGATTATAGCAAGAGAGACAGTCAAGGCGCTTCGCAAGGATGTGCTTGCCAAGTGCTATGGCGGTGATATTTCACGTAAGAAGAAGCTGCTTGAGAAGCAGAAGGAAGGAAAGAAGAGAATGCGTCAGGTGGGCAATGTAGAGATACCACAGGAGGCATTCATGAGTGTGCTTAAGCTGGATGAGGAGTAATCGCTCATATGAAGAATCTTGAGATTTATATTCATATACCATTTTGTGTGAGAAAATGTGAATATTGTGATTTTTTGTCATTTCCCGCAGACGATACTGCAAAGCTTCGCTATGTTAAGGGGCTTATGGCGGAAATGATATTTTACGGCCCACTGATGAAGGACTATCAGGTGTCATCTGTCTATATAGGGGGTGGTACACCAAGCTCCATAGATGAGCAGTGGATTGCAGCCTTGATGGAAGGCGTATTTGACAGCTTTAATGTGCTGCCTGATGCTGAGATATCCATAGAGTGCAATCCCGGTACGCTTAGCAGGGAAAAGCTTTTAGCATACAGGGATGCGGGAATCAACCGCCTGTCCATAGGACTTCAGTCGGCAAATGCAGACGAGCTTAAGCTGCTCGGGCGTATACATACCTTTGAGCAGTTTGTGACGAATTATGAGGTGGCCAGAAATGTGGGCTTTAAAAATATCAATGTAGACCTGATGTATGGACTGCCGGGGCAGTCTGCGTCACAGTATATGGCGACAGTAAACAAGATTATAAGGCTTCATCCGGATCATATATCGGCGTATTCCCTTATAGTTGAAAAGGGAACACCGTTTTATGAAAAGTACAAGTTTGACATGGTGCGCCAGGAGGCTGGCATGAGAACAGAGTTTCTGCCAAATGAGGACGAGCTGTATGATATGGAAAAGGCAGGACAGAAGGCTCTTATGGATGCCGGTTACAGGCAGTACGAGACATCTAACTATGCTAAAAGAGGCATGGAGTGCCGCCATAATATAGGCTACTGGACCAGAGCTGACTATTTAGGGCTTGGAATAGGAGCTGCATCGCTTATATCAAATGTCAGATATACCAATACATCCGATATGGACGAGTACCTGTCAGCATGCCGTCATATACATGATGTGGGTGATGATATATTTAAGGCTAATCTGCATGTGGCAGCTGATGTCATAGATAAAAAGGGTCAGATGGAGGAGTTCATGTTTTTAGGACTTCGTATGAACGAGGGTGTTACAAGAGAAGCCTTTGAGAGAGCATTTGGTATTTCGATAGATGCCATCTACAAGGATACGATAGACAGTCTGAAAAATCAGGAGCTGCTCGTGGTAAAGGCCGGGCATATCTATTTATCGGAGAGAGGAAAGGATGTAGCTAATTACGTCATGGCACAGTTTTTGAAGGATTAGCGGAGAGTAAATTATGGATATGACTTTTAAGCTTCAGGTGTTTGAGGGACCGCTTGATCTGCTTTTATACCTGATAGAAAAAAATAAAGTAAATATTTATGATATCCCGATTGTCGAGATTACAGCGCAGTACATGGAGTATGTGGCTCAGATGAAAAAGGATAACCTGGACACGCTCAGCGAGTTTCTCGTGATGGCGGCTACGCTTCTTGACATAAAGTCAAAGATGCTTCTTCCGAGAAAAGAGGAGGAAGAGGAGGAACAGGAGGATCCAAGAGCAGAGCTTGTGCAGCAGCTGCTTGAGTATAAGATGTACAAGTGCATGGCAAATGAGCTTAAGGACCGTCAGCTGGATGCCGGCAAGGTGTGGTATAAGAAAAAGGACATACCTGATGAGGTTTTGGCATATGAGGAGCCTGTTAATCTTGAAGAGCTTGTGGGAGATATCCGTCTTTCCGATTTAAACAGAATCTTTCAAAGTATAATGAAGCGTCAGGAAGAAAAGATAGACAAGGTCCGCTCGAAGTTTGGAAAGATTGAAAAGGAGGAGGTCTCCTTGGAGGAAAAGATGGATTATCTGACAGACTATGCTGCTTCACACAAGCACTTCAGCTTCAGAGGGATGCTTACCGAAGCATCAAGCAAGGTTGAGGTGATCGTCACATTTCTTGCCATACTTGAGCTTATGAAGACCGGCAAATTAACAATCGTTCAGGAGCATATTTTTGATGATATCCAGATTGAGTCAAGGATTGCTGCATAAAGAGGGTTTGAGGATATATGAATTATAAAGCTGCAATAGAGGCTATTTTATTTACCATGGGAGAGTCCGTGGAGCTTGGAAGGATAGCCGATGCAATACAATTAAGTGAAAAAGAAACAAAAAAGCTGATTGAGGAGCTAAAGAAGGAGTATGCAGGCTCTGCAAATATAGGCATGAATATCATCGAGCTTGATGGAGCCTATCAGATGTGCACAAAGCCGCAGATGTATGAGTATCTCATCCGCATAGCAAAGCAGCCCAAGAAGAGGGTGCTTACTGATGTGCTTTTGGAGACTCTTTCAATCATAGCGTACAAGCAGCCTGTCACAAAGGCTGAAATAGAAAAAATCAGAGGTGTGTCAAGTGAACATGCCGTAAGCAAGCTTGTCGAGTACAATCTGGTGCAGGAGCTTGGAAGGCTTGACGCTCCGGGACGCCCGCTTTTGTTTGGCACCACAGAGGAATTTCTAAGAAGCTTTGGAGTTCAGTCTATTGACGAGCTGCCGGTACTAAGCCCTGTGCAGGTGGAGGAGTTTAAGCAGGAGGCAGAGGAAGAGATGCACGTAAAGCTTGATGTGTAGAGCAGGTGTATTTTGTAAGCTGTCATTTCATATAATAAGGACATGCAAATAATCATATATATTACCGATGGAGGTAATTATATGATTATTTTTTTGAAAAGATATATATCGAAAAAGGCTTTAATAGTGTTCATATGTGTATTGGCGTGTGCGCTCTGTTGTTTGCCGGCTCAAAACCCGGCAAACGTGGTTATGGCAGAAGAAACGGACGGTGAAATGGTAGCTGAAAAAGCTGCTGAAGCTGTAAATGAGCCGCAGCTTCATGCTGTTTCAGCTGCATTATATGATGCGGATGATGAGACATTTGTATATGGTAAAAATATGAGAGACAGCATGGCAAATGCCAGCACCACAAAGCTTCTCACATGCATTGTGGCTCTTGAAAGAGCTGATATAAATGATATGGTCACGGTTTCGCAAAATGCCGCAGCACAGCCGGCGGTTAAGCTTGGACTGGCAGCCGGGAAAAGCTACAGGATGAAGGATTTACTATACGGCATGATGCTTGAATCATTCAACGACTGTGCCTATGCGATTGCGGAGCATGTGGGCGGCTCGACGGAGGGCTTTGCAAAGCTTATGAATGAAAAAGCAAATGAGATAGGGTGCCTTGGCACGTATTTTATCACACCCAATGGGCTGGATGCCGAGGATGATGTGAGCTTTCACCACTCTACAGCGGGGGATTTATGTGTTATAATGTCTTACTGTGCGTGGAAATCACCAAAATCGGCACAGTTTCTTGAGATAACGCAGACTATGCAGTATACGTTTGAGTCTGCGGACAGCCGGGTGGTTTTTAGCAATCACAACAGGCTGCTTACACAAACAGAATATTGCATATCGGGAAAGACCGGTTTTACGACAAAGGCAGGCTACTGCTATGTGGCAGCAGTTGAAAAGGACGGAAGGAAAATGTGCCTTTCTCTTTTGGGCTGCGGGTGGCCAAACAATAAAAACTATAAGTGGGCTGATGCAAAGGCACTGGTGGAGTATGCAGCGTCAAAGGCAGAAACAGCTTCTTATAGTAATAGTAATGAAACTTCTGCTTCTGCAACAATACAACAGACCGGTGATAAACAGGATGGAAACAAAATTAACTTAAAATATTTAGAAAATAATAGGAAGAATAAGAAAATTTGCAAGAATTTTCTCAAGAATTTTACAATTAATATAGGAAATTTTTTCTAAATAAAAATTAAGGTTAAAAATTTAACAAATTAGTTGAAAAAAATTGGGAAATAGTCTATTATCATACTAGCGAAAAATTTTATTTTTTTATAGATGGAGGATATAAAATGAGTAGTAACAATCAAAGCTTGGCAATGCAGCGTATTGCTAAGTTAGTCGACGAGAACAGTTTCATGGAAATTGGTTCTCTTGTGACAGCTCGCAGTACAGATTTCAACCTTACTGCAGCAAAAGCTCCTTCAGATGGTGTTATTATCGGACACGGTCTGATTGATGGAAATCTTGTATTTATCTACAGCCAGGATGCAACAGTTCTTAACGGAACAATCGGCGAGATGCATGCAAAGAAAATTGCTTCTGTATATGATATGGCCATGAAGATGGGCGCACCTGTTATCGGATTTATCGATTGCGGTGGTATCAGACTTCAGGAGTCAGTTGATGCTTTAGACGGATTTGGTCTTATCTATGCCAAGGAAGTTGCAGCAAGTGGCGTTATTCCACAGATTTGTGGTGTATTTGGCAACTGCGGTGGCGGACTTTCTGTAGTACCGGCTCTTTGTGATTTCGCTTATATCGAAGAGTCTAAGGGCAGAATGTTTGTTAATACTCCTGATGCAATAGAGGGTAACCGCGTTGAGAAATGCGATACAGCAGCAGCTTCATTCCAGAGTGAGAACAACGGATGTGTAGACGGAATCGGTTCAGAGGATGATATTATCGCTGATATCAGAGCTCTTGTTGGCATGCTTCCGCTCAACAACGAGGGAGATGTATACACAGACTCTTGTGAGGACGACCTCAACAGAGCATGTAACAGCATGGCTGATATGAAGGCTGATCCAAGATTCCTCTTATCAGAGCTTTCTGATGATCATGTATTCTTTGAGACAAAGAAAGACTTCGCCAAGAATATGGTAACAGGCTTTGTTAAATTAAACGGCATGACAGTCGGTGCAGTAGCAAACTGCAGCACAGTATATGATGCTGAGGGCAAGAAGGCAGAGGAGTTTGCACTTTCTCTTACTGCAAAGGGCTGCAACAAGGCAGCTGAGTTTGTATCATTCTGTGATGCTTTCTCAATCCCTGTACTTACACTTACAAACGTAAACGGCTTCAAGAACTGCATGTGCTCTGAGAAGAAGCTTGCAAAGGCTCTTGCCAGAATGACATACGCATTCTCAAGCGCAACATGTCCAAAGGTTAACCTGATTACAGGTGAGGCTTACGGAAGCGCATATGTTGCAATGAACTCTAAGTCAATCGGAGCTGATATGGTTTATGCATACCCTGATGCAAAGATTGGTATGATGGATTCAAAGATTGCAGCAGAGATTATGTATCCGGGCGCTGATGCCAAGGAAATCGATGAGAAGGCAGCTGATTATGAGAAGCTTCAGTCTTCAGTTTCATCAGCAGCAGCCAGAGGATATGTAGACCTCATCATTGATCCGGCTGACACAAGAAAATATCTTGTAGGTGCTTTTGAGATGCTTTACACCAAATATGTAGATGCACCAGAGAAGAAACACGGAACTAAATAATAGAAAGGCGCATTTTGTTATGAAGAAAAAAATAACATATATCCTTAGCCTTCTTATGATTGTATGTATGCTTGGAGCATGTGGCTCTGACAATGCCGAAAAGACATACGGCGGATACACAACAGACGAGCTTCATACAGAGGCAACAGACAGCCTTAGCAATATCCAGAACTACATTGCACTTGTCGATAATTGCGGTGGATATGACACTTATGAGAAGAGTGTCAAGGAAGTTGAGGAGAAAACAGGCATGACAGAGGGTGAGGTTGTTTACAACACACTCGGACAGTCGGGAGCAAGCGTTTCAATGAAAAATATTGACGCTGAGCTTGATGCCGTTTCATCATGGCTTGATCTGGTTGACGAATACGGAGACGTAAAGGATGCAACTGATGGCAAGGATTTTACAGTAACTAAGTCAGGTGGTACACTCACTACCGACATGACACTTACATTTGGCAAGCAGGATGTAACATACGAATTAGTATATGATTCGGTTACCATGGAGGTAACAGGTATCTCACTTACTCCTGTTCAGACAATGGGACAAAAGCTTGCTAAGGCAGGACAGAACACAGCAATTTCAATGAGTATTGTATTCTGTGTACTTATTCTTATCTCTCTTATCATTTACTGCTTCAAGTTTATTGCTCTTATCGGCAATAAGCCAAAGAAGGCAGAAGCTAAGAGCGAGCCGAAAAAGGAAGAGGTTGTTGCTGCTGCAGCACCTGCTACAGACCTTACAGATGATACAGAGCTTGTAGCTGTTATCTCAGCAGCTATAGCAGCAAGCGAGGGTACTACAACAGAGGGCTTTGTAGTCCGTTCAATCAATAGAAGATAATTTAGGAGGACATTTGAGATGAAAAACTATACAATTACCGTTAACGGAAATGTTTACGATGTTACAGTAGAAGAGACAGGAAGCACACCTAGCACAGCAAGCGCACCTAGAAGAGCTGCAGCACCTGCTGCCGCTGCACCAAAGGCTGCTGCCGCATCTGCAGGAGCAGGAAGCATCAAGGTTGAGGCAGGAGCTGCCGGAAAGGTATTCAAGCTCGAGGCTAAGGTCGGAGATGCAGTAAAGAAGGGTGATACACTTCTTATTCTTGAGATCATGAAGATGGAGACACCTGTTGTTGCACCACAGGATGGAACAGTAGCAAGCATTGATGTTGCTGTTGGTGATTCAGTAGAGTCAGGTGCATTACTTGCAACATTAAACTAATTCCAGGAGGTAAACTAATTTGAGTTACGTAGGTGAAACACTTTCAAACCTCCTACATCAGACTGCCTTTTTTAATCTGTCAGTCGGAAACTATGTTATGATTGCCGTAGCATGTGTATTCCTGTTTTTAGCTATTAAAAAAGGATTTGAGCCTTTACTTTTAGTACCTATTGCTTTTGGTATGCTCCTTGTTAATATCTATCCTGATATTATCGTAAGTCCTGAGCACTCAAGCAATGGAGTAGGTGGTTTACTTTATTATTTCTATACACTTGATGAGTGGTCAATTCTTCCTTCACTGATTTTCCTCGGTGTCGGAGCTATGACAGACTTTGGTCCGCTTATCGCAAACCCTATCAGCTTCTTACTTGGAGCTGCAGCACAGTTTGGTATTTTCGGAGCTTACTTCCTTGCAATCCTTCTCGGATTCAACGACAAGGCAGCAGCAGCCGTATCTATCATCGGTGGAGCTGACGGACCTACATCTATTTTCCTTGCCGGAAAATTAGGTCAGACAGGTCTGATGGGACCTATCGCCGTGGCAGCGTACTCGTACATGGCATTGGTACCTATCATCCAGCCACCAATTATGAAATTATTTACTACAAAGAAAGAGCGTGCAATCAAGATGCAGAACCTTCGTCCTGTAAGTAAGCTTGAGAGAATCCTCTTCCCTGTAATAGTTACTATCGTTGTTTGTACACTGCTTCCAACTACAGCGCCACTCGTTGGTATGCTTATGCTCGGAAACCTTTTCCGTGAGTCCGGTGTAGTACGTCAGCTTCAGGAGACAGCAAGCAACGCTCTTATGTACATTGTAGTTATCTTACTCGGTACATCAGTAGGTGCTTCTACAAGCGCAGAGTCATTCCTTAATATGAGCACAATCAAGATCGTTATCCTTGGTCTTATTGCATTCATGGTGGGAACTGCTGCCGGAGTACTTTTTGGAAAGCTTTTATGCTTCCTTACAAAAGGCAAGATCAATCCACTTATCGGTTCAGCCGGTGTATCCGCTGTTCCTATGGCTGCCCGTGTATCTCAGAAGGTCGGTGCAGAAGAGGATCCAACAAACTTCCTTCTTATGCATGCTATGGGACCTAACGTAGCCGGTGTTATTGGAACTGCCGTAGCGGCCGGATGCTTCATGGCTATATTCGGTATTTAGATTTAATTAAGGAGGATTAATCATGTCAGAAGTGGTAAAGAAACCATTAAAAATAACAGAAACTGTTCTTCGTGATGCACATCAGTCACTGATTGCAACCAGAATGACAACAGAGCAGATGCTTCCAATCATTGACAAAATGGACAAGGTTGGATACAACGCAGTAGAGTGCTGGGGTGGTGCAACATTTGATGCCTGCCTTAGATTCTTAAAGGAAGATCCATGGGATCGTCTCAGAAAATTAAGAGACGGCTTCAAAAATACAAAGCTTCAGATGCTTTTCCGTGGACAGAACATCTTAGGATATCGTCCATATGCAGATGATGTTGTTGAGTATTTCGTACAGAAGTCAATCGCAAACGGAATCGATATCATCCGTATTTTTGACTGCTTAAATGATATCAGAAACTTACAGACAGCAGTTACAGCATGTAACAAGGAAAAGGGACATGCTCAGGTAGCTCTCTCATACACACTTGGAGATGCTTACACACTTGATTACTGGATGGATATGGCAAAGAGAGTTGAGGACATGGGTGCTGACTCACTTTGTATCAAGGATATGGCAGGTCTTTTAGTTCCTGCAAAGGCTACAGAGCTTGTTCAGGCTCTTAAAGATTCTACAAGCCTTCCTGTCGAGCTTCATACACACTACACATCAGGTGTTGCTTCAATGACATACATGAAGGCTGTTGAGGCCGGAGTTGATATCATTGACACAGCTATGTCTCCGTTCGCTCTTGGAACAAGCCAGCCTGCAACAGAGGTTATGGTTGAGGCCTTCAAGGGCACAGAGTTTGATACAGGTCTTGATCTTAATCTCTTAAGTGAGATTGCTGATTACTTCAGACCAATGAGAGAGGAAGCTTTAGCTTCAGGTCTCATGAACCCAAAGGTACTCGGAGTAAATATCAATACACTCCGTTATCAGGTTCCTGGAGGAATGCTTTCAAACCTTATCTCACAGCTCAAGGAGCAGGGCAAAGAGGACAAGTACGAGGAGGTTCTCGCAGAGGTACCTCGTGTGCGTAAAGACCTCGGTGAGCCACCACTTGTAACTCCTTCTTCACAGATCGTTGGTACACAGGCTGTATTCAACGTACTCATGGGAGAGAGATACAAGGTTGCTACTAAGGAGACTAAGGATATCCTTCTTGGTAAGTACGGTCAGACAGTTAAGCCTTTCAACCCTGAGGTTCAGAAGAAGGCCATCGAGCTTTCAGGCGAGCAGCCAATCACCTGCCGTTTCGCTGATACTCTCAAGCCGGAGCTTGCTAAGCTCGAGTCTGAGATGAAGCAGTACAAGCAGCAGGACGAGGATGTATTATCATACGCACTCTTCCCACAGGTTGCCACTGACTTCTTCAAGTATAGAGAAGCACAGCAGACAAAGGTGGATGCGACAGTAGCGGATACGGAAAACGGAAGTTATCCTGTATAGGTTTTCGAGAGGACGTCAAGTGTAGAAGTTCCTGATTCAATGCGACTTCGGGTGCTTGCAAGGCGTAAGCGAAAAAAGACGATAAGATAAGAACCGAATACATTCGGACGGGAAATCTGTACGGCGCGTGCGCCAAAGTGCAGTGAGTGTTTTTTACAGGATATTTGTAAATCGAAGGA
>OIYY01000184.1_pt1 | contig 49057 bp, 74 predicted proteins | sample 1588341 | NCBI WGS metagenome assembly OIYY01 (sample SAMN03283287) | human gut metagenome | biome: human-associated habitat; material: feces | host: Homo sapiens | place: Peru | collected 2012
TTTATCAGCGAAAAAATATTAAGTCGGTTGAAGCGACAGGAAGTGAAGATGATTTCACCTATAAACCCGAGCATTGGGAGTACGAGGAGCGTGAGCTGACGCAGGACGAATACTCACAGTATCTTATTGCAATGGAACAGGCAAAAACTATTAATGACCATTCTAATGAGGAAGCGATAGACAACTATACAAGGCAGTTAATGGATGAGGGGGTACTTTAATATGAGAATATTAGTTGAGAGCCTTAAAAGGCTATACGAGAGCGACAGAGTAACCAAGGAAGAACTACTCGACAGAGTAGCAAGCGGTAAAATATCGCAAGAGGAATATGAGTACATTACTTCACAAAAAGTTGTATAGTCGCCATATTTCGACACAATAAAGCACTTTAAAGTGCTACAGTAATGATGTTCTCAAACAAGAGAACTCTTCAAGTTTCGGTAGGGCGGTGGAAAAATCTGCCGTCCTAATATTGACGTTTAAGAACAAATGTTCTATAATGTATTGTATCGGAGGTAGTGTTGTATGGAATATAAGGATGAGATAAAGAAACTAATTGATAGCATTGAAAATAAAAAACTACTCGACTTTTTGCTAGGCTTCATAAAGTCAGCAATTAAGCGGTGGGGATAAAAAATAGAGGTAGGAAAAACCTACCTCTGCAAAAGGATTTATCTGAAACGATTACCACAATTCAAACAGATAAACTCGTCAACGGCATATCCACTTCTTGCCTTTTTCACAACCTTCTCTTTTTTATTAACAAGCGTAAAAGGTCGGAGCGGATTTAGATTAGCCGTGTACCTAGTTTTCGTCTTTTCGGGACGAGCGCCATAAATTTGTTGACCGGCATATTGGAAATGTGTCGAGCCACAATAAGGACAACACTTCTGTCCTTGTTCGTTATATGTGGTATTCCCATTACTATTAATATTACTATCTCCTAATTTTTCAAGTAGAATAAGCAATCCCACAACCATAATAACCATAAGTATTACATACATAATAAATCCCCCTTATTTTAAATTTCTCAAAATCTGCATTATAGCTTTTTGACTATCTTCTGATAGCTTTGAGTATAACTCTATAAGCTCGGTATATGTGTTTGATAGCTCGGAGCTTGGGGCAGATGTCTTTATACTGTCCATTAAATATCCAGGGCTTAAATCAAGCGCACCACATATCAATTCCACTGTGTCCATATCAGGCTTAGATTTATCTTTTTCCCAATCACTAATTGAATTATGCTTTGCGTTTATTAGTTCCGCAAGTTGTCTTTGCGTGTAATGCTTAGAAATCCTTGCGGTCTTTATCTTCTCACCAAAAGTCATATATGAATGCCTCCTTTCTAATATTGATAATAATATAAAAGTTTCGGATAGTCAAGAAAAAAATTTCGGATAAACCGAAAAAAGTTCTTGACATTCAGATAAACCGAAACTATAATACAGTTGTTCGGTAAAACCGAAACGAAACAGAAAGGAGAAAAAATATGTGCGTAGGACAGAAAATCAAAACTTACTTAGAGGATAACGGCATTACACAGACATATGTTGCTAACAAAACAGGTATTCCTGTTCAGAAACTGAATTTATCACTCAATGGCAACAGAAGATTAGACTTCAACGAGTATGAGCTAATCTGCGGAGCGTTATCAGTTGGTGCGGATAAGTTTTTGGAGCCAAAGACTTTAGAGAGAAAGGAGTAGGAATGAGGTTGTTCGTGAGAAAAGAAATGCTCAACACATTAAAAAGCATTGACAGTACTTTAAAACGTATTGAGCAGAGTTTAGGTGTGAGTAAGCCTCAAAATGGAAGAGTAGAGACTACATCACACGGCTATGGAGAATACATGAGGAAAGCTATTGCTGGAGCCATTCATGATATTTCCCAATAAGTAGCATTGCAATTACAGATGACTCGGCACGAATTTTTGCACTTTCAGTTGGCGCATTAATTATCTCGGGTCTTTCGTTTAAGACCTTTTCCAACTTATCAAAATAGTTCGAGTCTAATGTTGCAATAAAATCATTAAAGTCTTTCACAGGTAATTCACCTCCTTATTATCTAATGAGGAGATTATAACACAGAAAGGAGAAAACATGAACGATTTACAGATTTTTGAAAATTCAGAATTTGGTTCAGTAAGAACAATAACAGTTGACGGTGAACCTTATTTTGTGGGAATTGATGTAGCTGATAAGCTGGAGTACCAAAATGGTAGCCGAGATATAAATGCCCATGTTGATGAGTGCGACAGAAAAGTTATTTCTTTATTCGATGGCAAACAGAATAGAAAAACAACAATAATCAACGAGAGTGGCTTTTATTCATTAGTATTTCAAAGCAAGATGAAGAAAGCTAAAGAGTTTAAACACTGGGTTACAGCAGAGGTGCTTCCACAGATAAGAAAAACAGGCAGTTATGGTATGCCAAAGACAACAGGTGGTCAGATACAGCTTTTGGCACAGGGCTATACAGAATTAGAGCAGAAAGTAAATGACATTAAAGACGACGTGAGCGAGCTTAAGGAAAATGTACCACTTTACAGTTGCGATATTGACGAGATACAACAGCATGTTAAGCGCAGAGTTGTAAATATCCTTGGTGGCAAGCAGAGTGAAGCATACAGGGATAACAGTATTAGACATAAGACGTTTTCTGATATATGGACGCAATTAAAGCGTGAGTATGGTTGCGTATCTACTTATAAGAGCATCAAGAGGAAGTATATAGACGATGTGCATGAGTTTATTGATTGCTATGTCACGCCTAAGTATCTTGATGAGCTTATTCATGACGCAAACGCTCAACAGAGTTTTGCATAGCGAGGTGATTGTATGAGAAAAAGAACTTTAAAGCAAAAATTCTACACCGGCTGTGGCTATTCGATTTTCGGAGCATTGGCATTTGCATTTTTCCTTGGATTATCGGTGGCATACGGAATTAAGACAGCGAGTATCATTGTTGGAGCAATCGTAACAGTATTTTGGCTGATATTGATTGCGACATGTCTCATAGAGGAGGGCGAACCGCATGAGAAGAAAAAGGATATTGATGTTATCGACTTTAATAATTGGAACTATGACCTTAAAGCCAATGGTAACGAAAGCAGATAGCAAAGTTGAGCTGACAGCCGGTGTTACTTCCTATTTAAATAGCGTAATGCTTGGAAAGGTTGAACCGACAGTAGTTCAGAATGAGCCTGTTGTAGTTGAGCAGACCTATGAAGAGCCAACAGTTCCAACTTGCCGTAAGAAATACAGTTGTAGCCGGTTTAAGAAGCTGGGGCGAGTCAGATATGGCGATTACACTTATACGTGGTACTCGCAGAGAGTGTTACCTGGAGGTGGACTTAATATTCCGGGTAGACATCTGAATGAGCACGGATTAGTAGTTGATGAAAACGAGTACGTTGTGATTGCAAGTGATGATTTACCACACGGAACTGTAGTTGATACTCCAATAGGCATACAAGGGATTGTATATGACGAGGGAAGTGGAAATGGAAATCTTGACATCTACTGCGATTGGTAGTCAATTGAAACGTCAGAGTGCTAACGATTACCTACAAGAACTATATCGAGCTAAACGGCACAAGGACAAATCGTTTGACTTTCAAGCGTTACTAGATAAAGAAATGGAGAAACTGAATGAGCGACAATGTAAGAAGGATTAGACTAGGCGATACACGATACAGATTGAAGCCATTAACAAGAGAGCAGAAGCTATTGCTCAACAAAGCTCATTACGTGGCGAGCGAGTGGCTTTTTGTATCGGAGTCGGATTCATACTTAAGAGTAGTTAAAAAATCGAGCCTACACGGAAATTTGATTCTAAAAACCATAAACAAATAATAGAAAGAGAGGAAACACAATGAAGATTACACATATTTTTGCGCAGAATTTTTGTAAATTCTATGGCAAAAACACATTAGACACAGATTTTTCAATGAAAACTGTGTTGTCTGGTCAGAATGAAGTCGGCAAATCAACAGTTAAGAGAATTATTCTTGATGTGCTGAATTGCCACGATGAGAACGACAGAGAGATTACAGGCATAAGACCGCATGATGAATGCGGAGTCGAGATTGACGATGTTGACATCACAAGAGCCGTTACCTTTGAGATTGATGGAAAAGCAAAGACTCTGAAAAAAATCACAAGACAAGGAAGAAATAAGGACGGCGAAGTTTGTTCAGGACATACAGATTACTATGTCAATGATGTTACGTACAAAATGGTTGAATACAACGAGTTTATTAACGATAATATCGCAGACCTCAAGATATTGCCATTTTGTCTTAACGCTATGACATTGTTGCTTAAATCGCCAACGAATCAAAGAATAGCGCTCTCAACTTTTTTTGGCACACACAAAAATCCCGAAATCTGTGACATGTTTCCGCAGTTTGCCGAGCTTAAGCCGATGTTTGACGATGGTGATGTAGACCAGCTCAAAAAAGTATGTCGTGGCAAGCTAAACGGCACAGGCGGTAGGAATGGCTCAAAAGGACTTGTTAAGGAAAGAGACGAAATCTCAACAAGGATTGATACAATCCATTCCACCAATGAGTATACAGACCTTGCAAAGCTTGAATTGCAGAAGAAAACATATGAGCCACAGCTTAAGGAAATTGAAGATAAGCTATCCGACTATAACAAGATTTTAGAGGATAAGCAGAAAGCCACAGAGGACATTATGAACCTTAAATTTGAGCTTTCAGATATGGAGAGAAAAGCCAATGCTGACAATCAGAAAAAGCGCATGGAACTACAGTTACAGATTGACGGCTTCGATGTTTCAATCCGCAAAACAGAGTCAATGATAAGAGCCGGAAAGACTAGCATTAAAACCTCTGAAAGAGAGATTGAAGATTGCGCAAGAGACTTAGCAAAGGTATGTGCTGATTGGAAAAAAGCAAAGGCACTTTCCTTTGATGAAAGCAGTGTTAATTGTCCGATGTGCGGTCAGAGATTGCCGGAAGATACAATAGAGAGTTTGAGAACTGATTTTAGTGATAAAAAATTGAAGAAGCTTAAAGAGCTTGAGGATAAGGGCAATTCATTATCAAGTGTCAGCAAGGAACTTAAACAGGCTATTGAGGACAAGAAGAAAGAAATAGCTGACCTTGAAGCAGAACTCAAGGAGCTGACAGAAAAGCGTGATACTGTTGCTGACGAGTTTGAACGTGATAACATCGCTAAAGAGCTTGGAATGGTACCTACTGATGTTGACATGACAGGCAACAGTGAGTATCAGGCACTTAAAGCTAAAATCGAGGAAAAAGAGAAAGCCCTTGCCGATGAAAATGATACATCGGAGCTTATCAGAAAGCTCAAAAACGAGCGAAACGAACTGTTAAGGCAAGTGTCATCGACTAATGCGAGGATTGAGCTTGGTGTGGCAAACAACAAGCGTGTAGACGATAGCATAGCAGACCTTGAAGATAAGAGAAAAGACCTCAATCAAGAGATAGCTGATTGGGAGAGAAAACTTGATTTGCTTAAAGAGTTTACACGTAAGAAAAACGAACTCTTACAGGCTGACGTTAATAAGTACTTGGATTTTGCCACGGCAAAGCTGTTTAGACCGCTCTTAAATGGTGATACTGAGGAGTGCTGCGACTTTGTTTACAACGGCGAAGCATATGCAAGAAATCTCAATCATGGTGCAAGGATGTTAACGGAAGTTGACATATGCCGAGCTTTTCAGAAAGTGGCAAGCGTTAATTTCCCAATTATTATCGATGATACAGAGAGCGTTGATGATTGGAGAATACCACAGATTGATAACCAGTTGATTATGTTAAAGCACACACAGGACAAAGAGCTTGTGATTGAAAATATGGAGGCATAGAAATGATTAAAGCAAAAGACGGAGAAGTTACATTTAGAGGTATAAAAAGCCATGTTATGGCAGAGGCGGTTACTGTTTTACGTGCGATTAAAGAGACAGTTTCAGAGGAAGAGTACAAAACAGTGATTAGACTTGCTGATAAAAGCGAGAAGCAGTTGAGTGGCGAAGCCGAGAGAATGAGAGAAGTGATTAAAAAGTTACTTGGATTATAGGAGGTTCAATATGAGTATTAAGAAGAGAAATTATTATATGGGTGGCAAGAAACATACTGTGGAGCTTAAGTATGACGGATATATGTATACAGTTATATCTGACGGAGTTTTATTCAAGCAGACACCTAATGAACTGTTTGCGGTTCAGGTTTTCAATGAGATTTAGGAGGATTAATTATGGCAGAGAATACAGCAGTTGCGGAAAAGAAAGCGTTTACCACCTCATTAAGTGAGTGGAGTAATACAATGACAGGACTTATCATCAATGATTATAAGGCTGTTGGAATGGATATGGACGATTACGCAAAAGAGTGCGCTATGGAAGCCATGACAAGCATTTTCAACCTTGTCAAGAGCGACCCTAAGATTAATATGGGAAACCTTGATACAAGCAATTTAAGAGGCATTGTTAAGCGTTGCGCAAGCCTTAAGTTAAATGCTAGTGCATATCCAAGAGAGTGTTACTTCCAGTTAAGAAATGTAAAGGTGGGAGTTGACCCGCAGACAAACAAGGATGTATGGCAGAAACAGGTTGAAATGGGTATTGAGGGCACAGGCTATGACTCTTTGCTCGCCAACTATGGAAAAGATGTTAAACAGGTATATCCGTATTGGGTGATACATGAGGGAGATGTATATATTCCACCTAAACATAAAGGGCTTACAGTTACAGAGCCGGAGTGGGAAGAAAAAGGATTGTCTGATAAAGCAGTAAGAGTTGTATATCCTGTTAAGTTGTTAGACGGAACTATTACTTATCTAACAGCAGACAGAAATAGCGTTAAGGTAAATCTTTTAGCTCATGTTAAGCAAAACTTGTTAAATGTTACGTTTGGTATTTGCAAGGATAAATGGGATGCCACACCAAAGCAGAAAGCAGAAATTAAGGCTAAGAAAGACGAGATACTTAATGCCTTAAGAGCGTGCAAGACAGTAGATGAAATGCTTGAATGCGAGATTGCAAGACCTTTTATAAGCGGAGCTTGGCTTGATACGCCAGAGAGTATGATACAGAGAAAAATGTGCAACAATGCAACAAGGAAATACCCTAAGAATTATGACCCTATGGCACGACAGGCACAGGTTGAAATGGACGAGGTATATCAAGTTACACAGGCTGAAATTGCCGAAAATGCTAATACTGTTGAGTTTATAGAAGATAAGGCAGATGTAGTTGACACCACAGAAGCAACCGAAGAACAGGCAGAAGATAGCACGTTACCGCCATTTATGCAGGCAGAATAAGGAGAAAATATGATTTTTGTTAAACTAATGATTTTATTGTGGGTAGTCTTTTTGATAATCAAATTTTTTGTAAAGGCAAATTTAACACCTTTGGAAGAGGCACTTATTGCATTAGGTAAACTTCCAAAATTAACATTTGGACTTGCATTGTTACTTATCAGCTTTTACCTTGCGTTAATTGATAGCTTTGTAGCCTTGGTCTGGTTTTTATTTTTTAGATAAGGAGATTGAGTATGAGAGTAATTTCACAGAATGGAACAATAGATGTTCCGTATGATGCCTTTTCTTTTAGCGTAGCAATCGGGAAGTACAAAGATGTGGAATATGGTTGTATTTATTGCCATAATTTATCATCGCCGCATGGAACAAAGTTAGCTGAATATTCAGCTAAAGAAAAGGCAATTAAGGCTATGGAAATGCTAAGAAAAGCATGGATAAATGAAACCGTAGGATTTACGCATGGAATTTACCATAGAAATACTGTTTTCCAGTTCGCACAGGATGATGAAATCGAGGTGTGAGTATGGCAAAGCATACAATACAGGAATTATACCAATGGCAGGCACTACCACTGAATATCAAAGTCAGAATGACAGCGGAGAGAATAAGGAGCTGGGTAAATGAATTTGGCGAAGATGGAGTGTATCTGTCATTTAGCGGCGGTAAGGATAGCGCGGTTTTAGGACACATAATCAGAGAAGTTTGCGGATATAAAAATATTCCTTTTGTATTCGTAGATGTTCCGACACAATATCCAGAGTTAAAAGAATTTGCCAAGACTTTTGACAACCTTGTGATTTTGAAGCCTAAGATTTCATTCGCAGAAGTTTGTAGAAAATATGGCTTTCCAATGTTTTCAAAAGAAATATCAGAATGTATTGCAGATAGTAGAAAATACATTAGAATCCTTACAGACAGACAGACAGACAGACAGACGCAGAGATTCCGTTTGCTTATCGAATAGCCGACTTGATAGGAATAGACAGGAGAGCAGACAAGGAAAACAGAGCATTTACAGATTTGAAGATGGGGAATATCCCTAGCGAAATTCTGAAAGCACCTGTCAGAGTAAAACAGCTATTTGGTGTCAAGTGTGAAGATTTTGACAGTATGTATGACAGGTCAAAGTATCTGTTTATGTTAAATGCACCATTTGAGGTATCTAATCAATGTTGTAAAGTGATGAAGAAACAGCCTATGCACCAATATCACAAAGATACAGGCAGAGTACCTATTACCGCTCAAATGGCTAGCGAAAGCAAATTAAGAACTTCACAATGGTTGCAAAATGGCTGTAATGGATTTGATTTGAAAATCCCAACAAGTAATCCTATGGCATTCTGGACGGAACAAGATGTGTTGCTTTACATCAAAGAAAACAATCTGCCGATATGTTCTGTTTATGGCGAAGTGGTTACAGATTATGAAGCTATGGGGCAATGCGACAATCAAATGTCGTTTGCTGATTTTGGAATTTTTGACAGCGAAAGACCATTGCTAAAAACCACAGGATGCCAAAGAACAGGCTGTGTATTGTGTGGATTTGGTTGCCATTTAGAAAAAGAACCTAACAGATTTCAGATGTTAAAGGAAACGCACCCTAAATTCCATAATCTGCTTTACATCTTGAAAAACAATGGCGTGACATACGCAGAAGCTATTGACTGGGTTAATGAACACGGAAATATGAATATTAAGTATTAAGGAAGTGAGGTGTGAGTATGTCAGTTGAAAATATCTGTAAATGTGATAGATGTGGGAAACCTTTTGAGTACAGTTTGTCTAAATGGGCTGGATATTTTAAATATGGTATCAAAAAAGAAAATCGGTTGTGCTTTCATTCAATGTTTTATGGCAATCCAGATGGCTATTCGTATGTAGACCATAGATACGACCTTTGCGCTGATTGTACAGAAAAATTATTACAGTTTTTGCGAAGTAGTGAGTAAAGGAGAAGAATATGCAATTACATTGTATCGCCACAGGAAGTACAGGAAATTGCTACACCTTAACTTCCGACAGCGGAGAAACACTTATCCTTGATTGCGGAATACCGATTAAGGAGATTAAGAAAGGCTTAGATTGGAACATTAAAGGTATTGTGGGTGTGTTATGCACCCATAAGCACCTTGACCATAGCAAATCGGTAAAAGATTTTGAAGCTATGGGAATACCCGTATGTAAGCCATACGAAACTTTACTTATGAATCAGTTTTTGGCAAATTCTTATTTTACTGTAAGAACATTTGATTTAACGACAATAGACGGGAGTTGGACACATACCAATGCAGATGGAACACCTTGTCCGATATTCGGCTTTCTGATTACTCACAAGGAAATGGGAAGAATGCTTTACATAACGGATTGCGAATTAATTAAGTGGAAGTTTAAAGACATAAACCACATTCTCTTAGGTGTGGATTATGACAAGGATTTGGTTGATAAGGATAATGACCCAAAGACAAGGCACGTTTTCAGAGGTCACTTATCCATTGACACAGCTTGTGATTTTGTTAAGGCAAATTATTCAGACAGCTTGCAGAATGTCATAATGTGCCATCTATCAAGTGAAAATGCTGATAGAGATAGTTTTATCGAGAAGATGAAGAAAGTTGCTTGTGGGGCGAATGTAGATGTTGCAGTTGCAGGGAAAAGTTGGGATTTGAAAAATCCTAGTGAATGCCCTTTTTAGAAAGGAGAATAAATGTTAAAACATCTTAAATTTTGCCATGTGATTGGTGGAAAATATAATTTTAATTGCCACCTATATTTAAGTGATATTGCTATTGAGGGATACAAAAATATAGGTTGTAAAGTCAAAATTTTGCTTGATTGAGAAAGGAGCAGTAATGGAGAGATTGACAGATAAGATAGGTAATACAAATTGTGTTAAGGGCTGTGGTTCAAATTGCAAATACGGATTTGAGCACTGCCGTAAAGAGAATTGGGAAAATTGTGAAACAATTAGTGATGTTATTGACAAACTTGCAGAATATGAGGATTTAGAGGAACAGTGTAAACTCATAAAACTGCCTTGCAAGGTGGGAGATACAGTTTACAAGCCAAATCCAGTAACACTAAAAGAAATTGTTGAAATAAAAATCGACTCCATGTTTATTACAGAAACTAATTTTAACATCAGTGGAAGAACAACGAAAATGAAATATTCTTTTTGCTGTACTCCAAAAGATTTTGGCAAAACAGTATTTCTCACAAAATCCGAAGCCAAAGCAAAACTGAAAGAATTAAGAGGTGGAGAAAATGAAGAAAGAAGTTGCCGGAGTAATAGTTGAGGCAAAAAGTATTTTAACTGCTCTAAAAATTATCAAGACAGTGTGCGAGGGCAATGAATGTCGGACTTGTCCCTTTGGGAAGATTGATGATACAACTGGGAAAACACTTTGCATGATTAAATACATAACACCCAATGTATGGATTATTAATGACGAGACTGATGTATGGAGGGCATTACGATGAACAATGCAAAAGAAGAAAGAGTAACCGACTTGTCTATTATCATGGAAATGATAGATAGTAAGCCTTATTATAGCTTACAGTACAGAAATGTTGGTGAGATTGGCTGCCACATTGGGTACAGCTCGTACAATTTAAAAACTGTACTGGAGTTCATTAATGAATATTTTGAGATAGTAGAAAGTGACAAACAGACAAATGCCGACAGGATAAGAAAAATGTCGGATAAAGAGTTAGCGGAGTTTATACATAAAATGGAAGTCACTTGTTTTGCAGATATTATAGGATATGCAAGTAAAGACTGCGGGCAAGGTAAAATTTCTTGTAGAGATTGCCGAGCAAAAGCACCAACAATACTTGAATGGCTTCAATCAGAAGTGAAAGCAGAAGAAAGTGAGGAAAAATAATGAATTTTGTAGTATTAATGGGCCGATTGACTAGAGACCCGGACATTAGATACACACAGGGCGAAAATGCAATGGCAATAGCAAGATTTACGCTTGCCGTTGATAAGAATTTTAAGAAGAAAGACGATAAGGCAAATTTCATTAACTGCGTGGCTTTTGGCAAGATTGCTGAAACAATAGAAAAGCACGTATTTAAAGGCTCAAAGATAGCAGTTATCGGTGAGTGGACTACAGGCAGTTACAAGAACAAAGACGGAAACACTGTTTATACCAACGAGTGCAACATATCTAAGTTGGAATTTTGCGACAGTAAAAATTCAAGTGGCAGCAGTGCAGAGCCACAGCCAAAGCCTGATGATGGCTTTATGAATATTCCTGATGGTATTGACGAGGAATTACCATTTAACTAAGAGTCAGTTGATTATAGGGCAGTCAATAACGGCTGTCCTGGAAAGGAAAAAGAATGGATTATACAAACGAAGTATTTGCGGTTATCGCAGAGGAAATATCGAAGTGTAAAGATGGCATAATTACAAGAGCATTTGTAAGGCAGATTACAGGGTTACTACAGAAAAACGGCATTATACCGATATACAGTGAAAGATTTATAAATCCTAACCCCGATGTGCCAAATTATAGTTCCGTCAGAAGAGTTACTGTCTCGTTTGACGAGCTTGATTGTACCAAGCATGACCGAGAAGTTAGAAAACAGGCATACAGAGATTTTATCAAGGAATTTGAGGATAGAGTTCATTCAACGGCTGTATCTGAAAAACTTTTTGAAACTGAATGTATATTATTGGAGCGTGATAAGAATGGCACAACCTAATTACAGAAAGATATATGCAATCAAGAAAATAAACGAAAAGCGTATCTTAGATGTTTGTCCTGACATGAAGCGTGAGAGTGGCATTTATTTCTACACTAGAACTGATGAAAACGGAATATCGTACTTTTATATCGGTCAGAGCGTAGATTGCTTGGAGCGTAGCATATCGCACCTGACAGGCTATCAACACATAGACTTATCAATCAAGAAAAGAGGATTTTATAGCGAAAAAAATCCTTATGGTTGGAAACTGAATGTTATGTATTATCCAAAAGACAAGCTTGACGAAATGGAACAACATTGGATTTTGGAATACACAAAAAGAGGTTATCAGTGTAGATACAATAAGACGGCTGGGGGTCAAGGAGAGGGTAAGGAGAAGATAAACGAATTTAAACCCTCTAAAGGCTACAGAGACGGCATACAACAAGGCAAAAAAGTATTGGCGAGAGAATTATCCTCTATCGCAGAAAAGCACCTTGTAATCTGTTTAAAGCCCGAAAAAGAGCATAACAAGGTATCGCAGAGACAGTATGAAAAGTTTATGTCTCTTATGAACGGCGGTGAAGATGATGGAAATTAAACCAATAACATTTGCAAGTGCTTGCGATTTTATCAATAAAAACCATAGACATCATAAAGCAACTGTCGGCTGTAAATTCTGTCTTAGTTTGTACGATGGCGAAAAACTTGTCGGAGTTGCTGTATGTGGCAGACCTGTTTCAAGAAAATTAGATAATGGAATTACTTGTGAAATCAATAGGCTATGCACAGACGGAACATATAATGCTTGCTCAATGCTATATGGGGCTTGTTGTAGAGTTGCAAAAGAGATGGGGTACAAGAAGATAATTACATATATTCTTGAATCTGAAAATGGTGCAAGCCTTAAAGCGAGTAATTTTGTGTGTGACGGAGTTGCAGGCGGTACACATTGGACAGGAAAAAGAAACAGAGGGCAAGAAATACCTCATGAAATGAAGAAAAGATGGAGCAAAGAGTTATGAGAAATTCATGGATTTATTGAAAGCTGGTGAAAGTGATGGGACTTGACATAATAAAAGAGGAGTATGAACAGTTACTGAAAGTAGAAAGAGAGCTTAGAGATTTAGCGAAAAGGTGAGAGAAACTTGAGAATGACAGAGAAAATTTTGCCTATAACTATCGAGCAGATAGCGTTGATAGGGTTTTAGATTTTATCCGTTCAGAGTATAGACAAGGCAGATTGTGTAACTTAGAAATACTTCTTTGCCATTGCCAAAATAAACTGAATGGGAATATTGACGGAACAGAATTAACGCTAGACAAAGGCAAACCTTTTGAGATATTGAAAGTGGGTGAAGTAGATGGCTAAAGCAGTATTGGTTATGGATATGCCGGAATCGTGCAGTATGTGTAAATTCCTGTATGAGTTTCAAGGCATTAAGAAATGCCAGCTTATGAATGTACTCAATAATGGAGCATCAAGGTTGTCACAGAATACTTTTACCGAAAAACGGCATGAAAAATGCCCGCTTCGGGAACTGCCGAAGAGGAAAGATGAACTTCCGGTTGAAAAATACGAGTTTGGCGGACTAGGAAAGGCATTTGTATCCGGCTTTAATGTCTGCTTGGATGAAATTTTAAAAGAAAAGAAGGCGAGTGATTCAGAATGAATTTACTTGAACACTATGTAACAAATATAACTCACGAAGAAGCTATCGAGAAGAGCGGAATGCTGTTTTTCAAGGTTGTATGTGATGTTGATTGCTATGGTAACAAAAAGGTTCAGACAGAAGTTTTACTTTCAGAAGATGATTATGCAGAAGCTAAAAGTAAGGGCTATTATTTAGCCTAAAAAGAGAGGTAAAGCGGAATGAAGATTTTAAGTAAGAAGAAATGTGAAGAAATTCTGAAAAGAATTACTGCAAATGAAATTATTCAGGCAGAGTACGGACTACACGATATGGAAGCGGAAACAAAGGCAACGGAAAATAGAGCAGAAATAGCTTTTATTATCGGTGGTTTCAAGGGTATGAATAAGGTGCAGAACACGTTGAGAAAAAGGTATAACAATATAAACCACGAGGGAAAAGATTAAAATACATCAACCGAAACTTGAGGAAAATAGGAGATTAATTAAATGGCAGAACGTAGAATGTTTGCTAAGAAAATAACTGAAAGTGACGCTTTTCTTGATATGCCAAGCAGTACTCAAATGCTTTACTTTCACCTATCCATGAATGCTGACGATGATGGATTTGTTAATAATCCTAAGAAAATACAGCGAATGTGTGGTGCTTCTGATGATGATTTTAAACTATTGCTTGCAAAATCGTTTGTGCTCTTATTTGAAAGCGGTGTAATTGTGATTAAGCATTGGAAAATGCACAATTACATACAGGCAGACAGATACAGACCTACTGATTATGTTGAAGAAAAATCAATGTTGGGATTAAAGAAAAATAAGGCATATACGCTTGATGTAAACAAAATGGATACAAAATGTATACAAGATGTATCCGTAGGTAAGGAAAGTATAGGTAAGGTAAGTATAGATAAGAATAGTATAGTTAAGGATAGTAAAGATAAGGATATAAAAGAAAAAGATATTGATAAATCAATATCTAAAAAGAAAACTGTTTACTACCCTGATGATGAAATGCTAGAGAGTGCTTTTCAGGAATATCTGACAATGCGAAAAAAGATTAAAAAGCCAATATGTACCGAAATGGCATTACACCGAGCTATGAACACTATCGAAAGACTTTCAAAGTGTGATAACAACTTAGCGGTTAAAATCCTCAATCAGTCAGTAGACCATTGCTGGCAAGGACTGTTTGCATTAAAAGATAACGAGCCACATTCAACTAACAAAGGTGCTATTGATTGGGATAATGTGTAAAGGAGTGATGAAGAATGAGTGATTTAATCAGCAAAAGTGAAACAATAGACTTACTGTACCAAGTATTTGAAAAATATAGTATGGCAACCGATAAAAATGATCCCTTATGTGGATTTGGAGCAGAACTATTTAAGAATATAAAAGCAATGCCTACAGCCTATTCAGTTGACAAGGGAGATATAAAACATAATCTTGCTGAAATGTATGCTAAAAATATGGTTGATTATGGAGTTGATGTAACTGAAGCATGGCAAACAGCAACACAACAATCATATGCTTTAGAAAAAGCATATGCCCGTGGTAGACAAGCCGAATATAGCCACGGATATGCAGTCGGCTACAGAGAAGCTATTGACGATGTTGTGAATTTGTTTAAATCAAAGACAACAATGGAAAACAATCTTATTGAGGAAATTGCAGAATGCCTAAAGGCGGGTGGTAACACTTGACAAGAGACGAGACAGTTAAGATTATCCGCATTATGTGTGATTGCTACCCCAATTACAAGCCGAGCAACTTATCCGAGACAGTAGATGTGTGGAATATGATGTTGGAAGAATACAATTACAATCAAATATCTATGGCATTGAAAACTTACGTGCATTCCGATACAAGCGGATTTGCACCGAGCATAGGACAGTTAATCAACAAACTGCATGAGGTTCAAGCCCCACAGGAGCTTAACGAAATGGAAGCGTGGTTACTTGTCGGCAAGGCACTTAGGAATGGCTACTATGGTGCAGTTGAAGAATTTAACAATCTACCACCGCTTGTACAAAAGGCTGTCGGAAGTCCTGATAATCTTAGGAACTGGGCGCTGACGGACATAAACAGCATTGAAAACGTAGTGCAGTCAAACTTTATGAGAACCTATAGGACAGTTGTTAATCGAGCAAAGGAATATCAAAAAATGCCAAAGGATATACAGACATTGATTGAAAGCACCAATAGAAACTCGCATTCGGCTCAAATCGGTTCTAAAAATCAACAGACGATAAAATTATCGCTTGAAGATAATAAAAGCCAAAATAAGCCAATTAAAGGTGTTCCAATGCCAAAAGAAATTAAGGAACGTATCGAGCAGATGAAAAGATAGGAGGCAAAGAGGTTTTGGTCGACCAATTAAAACATGTTTTACTCCTAGTGAAAAATGATAAAAGGCAAGTATTCAAGGCAGAGATATGAAGTACGAAAAGCCAGTAACCTTTGCGTGCTTTGTGGGAAGCCACTTGATAGAGAAGGTGTGGTTTGTACGGCATGTAACAGCAAACGCACAGCGTATGGCAGAGAGCTTTATAAAAAATTACAGGCAGTTGGTGTTTGCCCTAGGTGTGGCAAGAACTTGCTGTATGGTGACGAAAAAAGCTGTGTTGAGTGTAGGGCAAAATCAGCCGAAACCATGTCAAAGATACGTGCTGCTGATGTTGAAAAATATAATGAACGACAAAAAGTATGGCGAAAAGCACGATACGAAAAAGACAAGGAAAATGGCATATGCACACGCTGTCGTAAAAGGAAAGCAGACCCGGGGCATACCACTTGCACATTTTGTCGAGAAACAATGAGAAGAGCACGCGTTAAAATGCCTGAAAGAACCGGCAGATATGAACAAGGACTATGTTTTTTCTGCGACAATCCGGTAAAGCCCGGATATAAGGTTTGTGAAATGCACTATCAGCAAAACGTTAAGAATGCAACTTGTGAAAAGGCAAACTTGGCACGGCAGAAGATAAAAGAAAGGAGTCCACAATGGATTCCTTGAAAGATTTTTACGATTTTTACCGACCACTGCAAAGGAAATATGACTTGCGAATGTGCTACAGAACAAATAGCAAAGAAGCAAAAATAACTATCCGGTGGCGCGGTAAAGAACTTGTAAAAGTCACAGAAGAAACTACAGAAGCCTGTTTTATCAGGACAAAACGAGAACTTGAAGAAGGAATGAAGAAATATGAGCAACAAACTGAAACCAAAGAAAAAGCACAAAGAGCCGGATTTTACATGGACAAAATCCGAAAAAGTTACGCTGAAAAGCAGTAATAACCGTAGAAAACTTGTAAGGCGGTCTTTCACGGACTTTATGGACTTAGGATACTATGTACTGTATTTGCACCACGGATTTGGTAATAAGCGCATTGTAAGGCTTGAAAGAACCATAAATGAGTACCTTGACAGGGCGCAGACCGAAAATGAAATGAAAACTGAAACACTTGCTGAACTTTTGAAAGTCAGATACGGCATTGATGTGCAGAAAGAGATTAATTTAATCCCAATGCAACAGTTGATTAGGATTTATCAGAGGAATAATCCACTCACGATAAACGATACGAGACAGCTTTTGAATGACACGGCATACAGCTACATTGTTTTAGCGTGTACGGCACTTAAGCTGATGTTTAAATTGTCGGTTAAGGAAATTAAAGAATTTATCGCAGAATTTAGGGACTTAATCGACACACTGTATAAATTTAATCAATTCGGTTTGACACTACCGAAAGTGGCACAATGCCTTGCTGATGAAGTTAATTACGTTGATGAAAGGTACATAAAGGTGATTGATTAATGAGTTATGTGCGGGAAAATGATAGTACACAGAATGCTCATATAAAGCATTCAAACGATAGTAGGCAGAAAGCCTACATGGAAAAGCACAGAGACAATAAGGCATATGAAAGATTCAAACATATGCCGGATTATGGGAAAGGAGCACAAAACAATGACAAATAGAGAGAAATTCGCAGAACAGATTTTGGATATTGCTTGTAATGGTAACTGGATGGCAGCTAACAAAGCAACATTAGAGCCAATAACGTGTCAAGAATTGCCGTGTAAAGATTGCTTGTTCTGTGTTTTAGGCAAGGGTTGCGACAGGAACGAAATGAAAAAGTGGGCAAACAGTGAATATGTTGAACCACCAATTGACTGGTCAAAAGTTGCAGTTGATACACCGATACTGGTAACGTATAGTGGTATTCACTCGTGGGTTAAAAGGCATTTTGCGAAATATGAGAATGGAAGAGTTTACGCTTGGAATCATGGAACAACATCATGGAGTGGTCAGATGTGTACAGTATGCGAACTAGCTAAACTTCCGGAAAAGGAGCAGTAATGGAGAGATTAACGAATAGAAACTATGGAGAAATTTCTCACACAGGAAGAATAATTCCATATAGCAAGCATTGCATTGGATGCATTACCAAGGACTGCGATTGCGGAATTGTTGAAGATATGGTTAAAAAACTTGCCAATTATGAGGACTTAGAGGAACAGCGAAAACTTGTTAAACTACCTTGTGAAGATGTGTATTACATTGTTGATATAAACAATCCTAAGTATGCAATGGTTATGAAAAGACCTATAAGGGAGCTTGCGGTATATGAAATTGAGGACATTGACAAGGAAAATTGCAAGTATTTTTCTACAGAGGAAAAAGCCGAAGCAAGGCTGAAAGAATTGAGAGGCGGAGAATGAATAAAAGAAAAGCAATACCTAAAAAAGTGAGACAATCTGTATATCTCATGTATAACGGACATTGTGCTTATTGTGGCACAGAAATAGCTTACAAAGATATGCAGGTAGACCATGCAACACCGCTTAGGATAGGTGGAGCAGACGACATTTCAAATTACATGCCAGCTTGTAGGAGCTGCAACCACTATAAAGCCACTTTAGATGTCGAGGGATTTCGAAGGTATCTTTCAGAAATACATAAAAGGCTTATGCGTGACAGCATACCTTATCAAGTGGCGGAGCGGTTTGGAATCGTTAAGTATGTGTCTGACGATGTAAAATTCTATTTCGAAGAATTGAGAGGTGGAGAATAATGTGTAGTAGCAAACAAATAAAAGAGCTTGCGGAATGTAATGCTATTTACGAGTTTGAAAAGACAGTAAATATGTATGGCAAGGAGTATATAAGATACTATTATAACAAATTGGCTGAATTGAATGGCAGTATTAATAGTACTTGTAACTGCCAGCACAGCAGCAATTCAAGAGATAATGAGCCTTGTTGCAGATGTGACAGTAGACACACCAATGCCGACAGGATAAGGAATATGTCGAATGAGGAATTGGCAGAGTTCAATCTTTGTCCGCATATGGTTAATTGGAAAAAAGGAAACTATGATACGTGCGTCCATCCGAATGATAAAGATGCATGTAAAAAATGTATGTTAGATTGGCTTCAATCAGAATCGGAATAGGAGAGAACATGGAAGATAGATATTTATTTAAGGCAAAGAGGGTTGATAACGGAGAATGGGTGGTTGGTTATTATGCAGTTATTGGGGAAAGAAATGTAATCATTGAGAAATGCGTAGAAAATTATTATTGCCCTGATACATGTGAATCTCGACATGGAAATAAAATTCACGAAGTAAATTCAAAGACAATCTGCCAGTGCACAGGATTGAAAGACAAGAATGGCAAGCTGATTTGGGAGAATGATATTGTTGTTTGTCGTGATTTCACAGAAGAAAAATATGTGATTGCGTGGAAACAGGATGAAGCTTGTTTCGAATATCAGCAATATGGTTGCTCAATAATGAATTTTGAACAATTAAGTGGTTGCGAAGTAGAAGTTATTGGCAACATTTTGGACAATGCAGGGTTATTGGAAAGCGAGGAATAATATGAGAATATTTAAAAGCGTAGACGAAAAGCTAAAGGAGATTGGCTTCAACAAAATTTGCGAGGACAAGTATGGTGCTCAATACGAGCGCTACAATGCAAAGTACGATTATTGGCAATGCGTTGACATTTGGCATAAAGCTTCAGGCCGCCACATCTTGCAGTCATACGACAGAGATTTGACGGACGAAAAGAAGATTGGAAACACTTGTGTTGGGCTTACAGGATATGAAATGAAGCTTTTTCTTAAAAAAATGAAAAAGCTAGGACTTTACAGCAGAACTGCGGGAATCGAGGGATAGCATGACAGAGAGTGAAGCGATAAAAATATGTAATACTATTGGTTTTGCAACATCTTTTAGTAATCCCCAAGGTATACCGCTAAATACAACTAAAGAGGAGCTTATAGAAGCAATGAAAATGGCAATATCGGCACTTGAAAAGCAGATACCGAAGAAACCATTGCAAAAATCTTATATGGTGAAAGGCGCAGTTATTTGCCCTAAGTGTGAATTTGTTGCACTTACAGTAGACGATTATTGTTCGCATTGTGGTCAACATTTAGATTGGAGCGATAAAGAATGAACGACATAACAACAGTAGTATACACCACCCTCATAGTATTCGGCATAATCGGTCTGACAGAGGTAGTGCTTGCATGGTACGACATCCGTGGACGAGATAAGACCGATGATGAGATACAAGAGCAGTGGTGTAGTGAAAATATTAAACATTAATTAATTTATCAGAAAGGAATAGGTTGTCGCGACATAAAACCGAGGTTTCCTTTTGGTAAGAAAAAATGAATTTTGACAATTATTCTTGTGATAATCAAATGTCTTTATTTGACTTCACAAGAGAATCAATTAGCATAACAAAGCCTATCCGATTGATAGAATTATTCGCCGGATATGGTTCACAGGCAATGGCACTAAAGAGAATAGGTGCTAAATTTGAGTATTACAAGGTTGTGGAGTTTGATAAGTATGCTATTGCAAGCTATAACGCAGTACATGACACAGATTTTCCTACAATGGATATAACTAAGGTTCATGCAGAAGATTTGAATATCTGCGACACAAATGCATTCACTTACTTACTTACTTACTCATTTCCTTGTACGGATTTATCAGTTGCCGGAAAACAAGCCGGAATGTCTAAGGGCAGCGGTACAAGAAGCGGTCTGTTATGGGAAGTTGAGAGAATACTAACAGAAATCAGAGATAGTAACGGAGAATTGCCACAGATTTTATTCATGGAGAACGTGCCACAAGTACATAGTCAAGATAATATGCCTGACTTTAGAAAGTGGCTAGATTTTCTTGAAAGCCTAGGTTACACAAATTACTATCAAGATTTAAATGCTAAAAATTATGGTGTAGCGCAAAATCGAGAAAGATGTTTTATGTTTTCATTCCTGGGTGAGTACAATTATCATTTTCCACAGCCTATACCACTCAAAAAGAAGCTGAAAGACTATCTTGAGGATAATGCAGATGAAAAGTATTACATCAACAATGAAAAGGCTGACAAGCTGATAAAACAGCTTATTGACAACGGCACATTACCACAACACAATCTTGACAGACAGACAGACAGACAGACAGACTTGCGTTGACGGAACAATCAATAAGCCACAACAGAGAGAAGTTGCAAACTGTATCAAGGCAAGATATGACTGCGGAATATCAAACTTGCGGTCAGAGGGAAACTTGGTTGTTAAAGGATATGGGAGAGACAGCAGACAAACAGATTGATGTAGCCGTGACTCTTAGGGCAAGAGATTATAAAGGCCTTGATAACTATGGAAGTAATGGAGTAATTGAATGGAAAAACTAACAGATGCTATCGGGATAGTGCTTTTTGAAAGTGAAAAATTCGGTGGTGAAAAGGTACTTAAGGGGGGGGTATTTGTCCTACCCTAAGAGCCAATAAAACAAGTAGTGGAGTGATTGAAGTAATGGCAGATGTAAATGTAATAGGTTCTCTTGAATCAAAATTTGAGAGCACCAACAGAATTTATGATGTGGGGGGGTGTAGTCCGACATTGAGTACAATGCAAGGTGGTAATCAAGAGCCGAAAATTCTTGAAGAACAAATTCCGTGCAAATTAGATAAAATGCCTAACGGACACTTAGACAGCTTAGATAATGCGGAAATATGTGACATTAATACACCTACTGCAAGCACAGTGACATCACGATATTATAAAGGCATAGGCAGTCATAAAGATAATATGTGCATAGTTGCTATGCGTGGCAGAAATCCAGATAATCCGTCAGATAGAACTGTGGGAAGTCCAACAGAACAGAGATTAGAGGTAAATATGCAAGGTACAAGTAATTGCTTAACAAGTGTGCAGAAAGATAATTTTGTGCTTGAAAAACCTTTATTGCTAGGAGGTGTCGGAAAAGAAAACGAGTTTGGCACACAATACAGGCAAGGAAACAGAGTGTATAGTTCCAATGCTTGCGCTATGGCATTAAATTCTCAGCCGGTTGGAAATGCTGGAGGAAATTCATACTTATACAATGTTGACTATCGTATCAGAAAGCTAACGCCGAGAGAATGCGGACGGCTGATGAGTGTATCTGATGAAGATATTGACAAAATGGCAGCAGTAAACAGCAATACGCAGTTGTATAAGCAATTCGGAAACAGTATTGTTGTAGATGTTATGTGTGCTATGTTTAAGAATTTAAACATCAATCAAGGAGATACAGCCGATGAATAGCAGAACTGTGAGTGATTTAGAACCAATTGAAAGACAATGTGTATACGAGGACAACAAACTATGTGACAGCTCATGCCGATACTCAAACACTTGTATACACAGTGCAAGCAAAACCGAAGAATAGGAGATAGGTCTATGAAGTTTTCAAAGCTGACTAGACCGGAACTTGAAGAAATTTTGAAAAATGCCAATTTCACCGATGAAGAAGAGGAAGTTTTTAAGTTGCTAGTCGCTGATAAGAGCCTTGAAGAAATATCACAGAGACTATTAATTTCAAAAACAACCACTTCCCGGAGAGTGGCAGACATTAAAGAAAAGATAGAAAGGAGTCAGGCGATGATTAACAAAGTGCCAATATGGGAAAAGGTAACGCTGACGATTGATGAAGCTGCGGAATACAGTAACATCGGAATTAACAGAATTAATGAAATGCTCAATAATCCGTCATGCACTTTTGTACTTTTTGTTGGAAAAGGCAAGCGATTAGTTAAGCGCAAGGAATTTGAGCGGTATCTCGAAAAGACTAATAATATATAGATATATTGAATTATAAGCCATTATGTAGTAATATAGAAGTTATCATATAATGGCTTTTGATTTTGAAAGGAGCCATAAATCAGTATGGGAAAGGATTTGAGAGGAAAAGAGCTGGGGGTCGGAATCACTCAGCGCAAGGACGGACTCTATCAAGGCAGATACAAAGATAGATTCGGAAAGAACAAAACGATTTACAATAACAAATTGTCGGAACTGCGAAAAGAACTTAGTATAGCAGTGACCGACAATCAGCGATTCACAAGTGTTAGAGATAACGTTACCCTCGATGCGTGGTTTGACAGGTGGATGAATGTATACAAGAAAAAGAGAGTGCGCCCTAATACGATTAGGGAATACACTCACATATACAAGAAGAATATTTCACCATGCCTAGGGAACTATGACATAACATCTATCCGCAAATCAGATGTGCAATCACTCATCGACAAGGCTTCTGATGATAACTATAAGTATGAGAGGCAAAACAAAATTAAGGTTATCTTAAATGATATGTTTAGCAGAGCTGTGGAAGATGACCTGATGATTAAGAATCCGGCAAAGGGTGTAAAACTGAGGGCAGACAAAGAGGTTAATGCCTTTGCGTTGACAACAGAGCAACAAACCGAGTTTTTTGAAGCATGTAAAGGCACATTTTACGACAATATGTATAATGTGGCGGTTAATACAGGTTTGCGCCCGGGGGAGCTGTTCGCTCTCACGATTGAAGATATACACATGGACGAGGGATATATTGATGTTAATAAGACACTTGTGTATCAGAAATACCTTGAAGATAAAGGCAAGACATTTCATGTTGAGCCGCCAAAAACCAAACAAAGTTACAGACACGTACCAATTAACAGTGTGTGCAAGGAATATTTGACAAAGCAATTCGAACTTAAAAAGATTGTTTCAGCACGCAGACCCAAAGAGCAAAACGAATATTTGTTTGTTACAAGGTTCAATACACCGATTAATTCAGTTATATATAGTGACTCTATACGTTCAGTTGTAAGACGGATAAATGACACAAGGAGCAGTGACAATGAATTTCCATTTTTTAGCGGTCACACATTCAGACATACGTTTGCAACAAGATGTTTTGAGTCGGGAATAGAGCCGAAAGTCGTTCAATCATATTTGGGTCATGCAACACTGAAAATGACAATGGACTTGTATACACATGTCACACCTGAAAAGTCGTTTGCTGACATTGAAAAAATTGTTGGCAACAACAATAAAATCATAGAATATAGAAGAAAATGTGTGTAGTAAGTGTGTAGTAGTACACACAATCAATTCACAGAATGTTGATAAATCAACGCTCGTAAGGCATTTTTGTACTAAAACTAGTAAAACTACTATGTGTACCAGGAGGTGCCGTACGAGTTCATAAACAATCGCGAGATAATTGGAAAATAATGACAAAAATTATAGTTATTTTTAGTTAATTTTGAATTGCATAAATGCCAAAGTGTGGTAAAATATAACTATAAACCATTATAAAAAACCAAAATAATTGCAAAAGCTAACAAAATTTAATAAAATTTAACAAGGGGGATTTTAATATGGCAAAAGAGCTAGTTGCGATGCTTCTTGCCGGTGGTCAGGGCTCAAGACTTTATGCACTGACACAGAAACTTGCAAAGCCGGCAGTTCCGTTTGGAGGCAAATACAGAATTATTGATTTTCCACTTTCTAACTGTGTTAATTCAGGCATAGATACAGTTGGTATACTGACACAGTACCAGCCGTTTGTTTTGAATGAGTACATAGGAAATGGACAGCCATGGGATCTTGACAGATTATATGGAGGAGTGCATGTGCTGCCACCGTATCAGAAGGCTTCAGGCTCTGACTGGTACAAGGGCACAGCCAATGCGATTTATCAGAATATAGCATTTATCGAGAGATATGATCCTGAGTATGTTATCATACTTTCCGGAGATCAGATTTGCAAGCAGGATTACAGCGATTTCCTTAAGTTCCATAAGGAGAAAAATGCGGAGTTTTCTGTAGCGGTTATGGAGGTTCCGTGGGAGGATGCATCGCGTTTCGGTCTCATGGTAGCGGACGATAACGACAAGATCACAGAGTTCCAGGAAAAACCAAAGAATCCTAAGTCCAATCTTGCATCTATGGGTATTTATATCTTCAATTGGGATATACTTAAGAAGTATCTTATCGAGGACGAAAATGATCCGGATTCAGAGAACGATTTTGGTAACAATATCATTCCAAACCTTTTGAGAGATGGCCGCAGGATGTATGCATACCACTTCAATGGATACTGGAAGGATGTAGGAACAATACCGGCTCTGTGGGAAGCCAATATGGAGGTGCTTGACCCGGAGCACAGCGGTATCAACCTGTTCGATGAGAACTGGAAGATATACAGCCGTAACAGCGGTCATACAGGACATTTCATCGGCAACAACGCAGAGGTTACAGACTCTATGATTACCGATGGCTGTGTAGTGAAGGGCACAGTAAAGCATTCAATTCTTTTTGGCGGTGTCGTCGTAGAAGAGGGCGCAGTGGTAGAGGATGCGGTTGTCATGGGTGATACTGTGATAAAAAGAGGTGCTAAGGTCACACACTGTATAGTTGCAGAGGGTGTAACAGTAGGCTGCGATGCAGTTATTGGAGAAAAGCCACAGGAGGATATAACGGGTGATGTTGCCACAATTGCTCCGGGAGTTACAATTGGCGACAGAGCGGTTATAGGACCGAAGGCTATGGTATATAATGATGTTGAGGAGGGCCAGGAACAATGCTAAACATGAACAACGAAGAGGCTTTGGCCGTTATTTTTGCAAACAGCTACGATGCCCTCATTCCTGAGATGGTATCCGAGAGACTTATGGCTTCCATTCCGTTTGCAGGTCGTTACAGACTCTGTGATTTCCTGATTTCAAGCATGGTGCATAGCGGAATCGACAATATATCTCTTATAGTTAAGAAGAATTATCACTCTCTGATGGATCACCTCGGCTCAGGTCAGGAGTTTGATCTCGCAAGAAAAAATGGTGGTATCAATATAGTTCCACCGTATGCGCAGAAGCAGATTAAGGTATATGAAGGCCGTGTTGAGGCAATTGAAAGTCTTAAGGGCTATTTAAGAAAGTGCACACAGAAGTACGTTATCATGGCTGATGCCAACTACGTATTCAACTTTGATTTCAGGGAGCTGATTGAGGCACACAAGGGCACAGGAGCTGATATCACTGCAATGTACCGCAAGCAGGAGGTACCAAAGGTATTCCTAAGACCAAACGGCAACAATGATGAGCTGTACTATACATTTGATATAGATGACGGACGCATTAAAAAGATATATATCAATGCCAGGGATATGGGCAAGGTAAACTTTGGCATGAATATCTATATCATGGAGAAGGAGAAGCTCATTAGAATAGTGGATGATGCTTTTGTGCATGGCTATTCTTATTTCACAAGAGATCTGATGGCTGCAAACACTGATTCACTCAATATCCAGGCATATGAGTACACAGGCTATGCTTCACAGATTACAGATATGAAGAGCTATTTCGAGGAGAATATGAAGCTCCTTGATGAGGATAACAGGGCGGCACTGTTTAAGAGCGGCAACTCTATCTATACAAAGATCAGGGATGACAATCCGACAAGATACATAAATGGCTCAAAGGCCAAGAATGTCATGGTTGCCGATGGCTGTGTCATCGAGGGAACCGTGGAAAACAGCGTCCTATCAAGAGGCGTCAAGATAGGAAAGAATGCAAAGGTCAAGAACTGCATCCTGTTACAGGATACGGTGATTGAGGATGGCGCCAATCTGGAGTACGTGATCACAGACAAGAATGTTCGCGTATCAAGCAATAGATCACTTACGGGTAATGACTCATTCCAGGTTTACGTGGCAAAGGGACAGACCGTATAGCCGGTTAAGGAGGAACATGGACATGGCAGAAAATAGAAACACAATAAATATCAAATCAGATGAGTCGGGCGAGATCAAGGTAGCGGATGAGGTTGTAGCTATCATAGCAGGTCTTGCAGCCACTGAGGTTGAGGGAGTAAGCTCCATGGCAGGCAATATCACAAACGAGATTGTCAGCAGGCTCGGTATGAAGAATCTCTCAAAGGGAATTCAGATTGAGATAGCAGACAATGAGGTAGTAGTTGATGTTGCACTCAATATTGCTTATGGATACAGCATCCCTGAGGTTTCTACAAAGGTACAGGAGAAGGTTAAGTCTGCAATTGAGACAATGACAGGGCTTTCTGTGGCTACTATCAATGTTCGTATAGCAAGTGTTGATATGGGAGAGAATTAAATAGTTCTTTTTAAATGAGCACAAATGTAGTATAATTAAGGATGTCGTACAGACATCCTTAATTTATATAAAATACTATTCACGAGAGGAATTTAAATGACAAGAAGCAAAATAAGAGAAAACGTTTTTAAGATGCTTTTCAGGGTTGAGTTTCATGATAAGTCTGAGCTTGCAGAGCAGATGGAGCTTTTAAATGATGAGCTTACAAATCCTACAGACGAGGAAAAGCAGTATATTGATGAAAAGTGCAGTGCGATTATTGAGCACATGGCTGAGCTTGATGCACTCATCGATGAGAAGTCTACAGGCTGGAAGACCAATCGTATGGCAAAGGTCGATCTGGCAATCATCAGATTGGCCGTTTATGAGATAAAGTTTGAGGATGATATTCCTACAAAGGTTTCAATAAATGAGGCTGTTGAGCTTGCAAAGAAGTATGGCGCAGATGAGTCAGGTGCATTTGTGAACGGAGTGCTTGCAAAGTTTGCATAGCTTAAGCTAACAGCGATACAGAGCATTAATATGACAAAGAAAAATATATATTCGGTAGCACAAGTAAATAGCTATATTAAAAATATGTTCGCTCAGGATTTTATGCTCAGACAGGTGAGTATAAAGGGAGAGGTGAGCAACTGCAAGTATCACACGAGCGGTCATATTTATTTCACAATAAAGGACGCGGGAGCGGCCATGAACGCTATCATGTTTGCGGGAAGCAGGGCAGCAGGACTTTCCTTTCGTATGAAGGAAGGAGACCAGGTTATTGTGACAGGCTCTGTTGAGGTGTATGAGAAGACAGGTGCATACCAGCTTTATGCCAAAAAGATAGAGCTTGACGGAGAGGGCAATCTGTATCTCAAATTCGAGCAGCTAAAGCGTGAGCTTGAGGAGATGGGCATGTTTGCCGCAGAGTACAAGCAGCCCATTCCGCAGTATGCAAGCCGTATCGGTGTGGTTACAGCACCGACAGGTGCGGCTGTGCAGGATATAAGGAATGTATCATCGCGCAGGAATCCATATGTACAGGTCATACTTTACCCGGCACTTGTGCAGGGCGAGGGTGCGGCTGATAGCATAGTGAAGGGCATACAGACATTGGATGCGATGAAGCTTGATGTGATAATAGTCGGCAGAGGAGGAGGCTCCATAGAGGATTTGTGGGCCTTTAACGAGGAGGAAGTGGCGAGAGCCATATTTGACTGTCGCACGCCAATCATCTCGGCAGTAGGTCATGAGACAGACTGGACAATAGCGGATTTTGTGGCAGACAGGAGAGCTCCCACACCTTCAGCGGCTGCAGAGCTTGCAGTCAGTGACTACAGGCAGACATTAGAGCGTCTTGACAATCTGCGCCGCAGGATGGACAGAAATCTGACAGGCCGGATTGATTTTTTTAAGGAAAAGCTGTCACATATTAAAACAAGACTTAATTTCCTTAGTCCACAGAATAAACTAAATGAGAATAAAAGGCGTCTGGCAGATATCGAGGATGCACTTGAAAGGATTATGAAGCAGAGGCTTTCGGACTGCAGACAGCGTCTGGCACTGCTTTCAGGTACACTGGATGCATATTCACCGGCCAAAAAGCTGGCACAGGGCTATGCATATGTTGAGGTGGAAAAGAAAGGTGCACTGCACAGTGTATCCGATATCAATGCAGGCGATGACATAAATATATATCTGATAGACGGTCATGCAAGGGCCGTAGTTTCGGAGGTTATTAACGATGAGCAAAGAAAATGAAAAAACACTGACACTGGAGGAGCGCTTTGCACACCTGGAGCAGATAGTGGCGAGGATGGAGGATGCGGATGTATCCCTGGATGAGGCCTTTGAGCTCTACAAGAAGGGGCTTGATGAAGTAAAAAGTGCCAATGATATGGTGCAGGGCATGGAAAAGGCCATGCTTGTGCTAAACAGCGACGGACAACTGGAGGAATTCTGATGAGCTTAAACGGTAATTTAAATAAGTCTCAATTCATGGAAGAGCTGCAGAAAAAGGCAGAGCATATTAACAACGTGCTTGAGAAGTTTCTTCCTGCTGAGGAGGGACAGCAGCGTATTATATTTGAGGCCATGAACTATAGTGTGAGAGCCGGTGGAAAAAGGCTTCGCCCTATGCTCATGGAGGAGACATACCATATGTTTGGCGGAAGCAGTGCAGTGATTGAGCCATTTATGGCTGCGATTGAGATGATACATACCTACTCGCTGGTGCATGATGACCTGCCTGCCATGGACAATGATGAGTACAGGCGTGGAAAGAAGACCACACATGCTGTGTACGGTGAGGCTATGGGTATTCTTGCAGGTGATGCACTTTTAAATCTGGCATATGAGACCGCCTCAAAGGCATTTGGCATGGAAGTGGCTGATGCGCGCGTGGCAAGGGCATTTGCGGTGCTTGCAAAAAAGGCAGGCGTGTATGGCATGGTCGGAGGACAGGTGGTTGATGTGGAAAGTGAGAAATCCGATGACTGTCCTATCACAAGGGAAAAGCTTGACTTTATCTACAGGCTTAAAACCGGTGCACTTATAGAGAGCTCGATGATGATAGGAGCAATCCTTGCGGGAGCATCGTCTGATGAGATATCACGCGTGGAGCAGATAGCGGCAAAGCTGGGGCTTGCGTTTCAGATACAGGATGATGTGCTTGATGTCACAAGCTCACTTGAGGTGCTTGGAAAGCCGGTAGGCAGTGACGAGAAAAATAATAAAGCGACATATGTCACATTTGAGGGATTGGATAAGGCGGTTTCTGATGTGGAACGCATCTCTAAGGAGGCAGAAAAGCTGCTTGATGATTTGGGATACGACGATGCATTTCTTAAGGAGTTATTTGAATATCTGATCCATCGGGAGAAATAGGATGGTTTTAGAAAAGATACAAAAGGAAAATGATATAAAAAAACTGACACCTGAGGAGCTTGAGCTGTTAAAGGATGAAATCAGGCAGTTTCTTATAGAGAGCATATCGGTGACAGGAGGTCATCTGGCATCAAATCTCGGAGTCGTGGAGCTTACCATGGCGCTGCATCTGTGCTTTGATCTGCCGAAGGATAAGATAGTGTGGGATGTAGGGCATCAGTCGTACACACACAAGATACTCACAGGCAGAAAGGATGGATTTTCGTCGCTCAGACAGTATGGCGGCATGAGCGGCTTCCCGAAGGCGGATGAGAGCGACTGTGACTGCTTTAATACAGGACACAGCTCCACATCAATCTCAGCAGGACTGGGGCTTGCAACAGCCAGACAGGTGACCGGAGATGACTATCATGTGGTTTCTGTAATAGGAGACGGTGCGCTGACCGGAGGCATGGCATATGAAGCGCTCAACAATGCTTCAAGCGTGAAGGGCAATTTCATTATAGTGCTAAACGACAACAATATGTCGATTTCAGAGAATGTCGGAGGCATCAGCCAGTATCTTTCAGGCTTTCGCACAGCGGATGCATACAGGGATTTAAAGAATAATGTCATGAATTCCCTAAACCATATACCAATCTACGGAGAGCGTATGGTAAAGCATATCAGGAATACAAAGAGCAGCATAAAGCAGCTTTTTATTCCGGGTATGTTCTTTGAGGAGATGGGTATCATCTATTTAGGTCCTGTGGATGGCAGTGATATAAAGGAAATGTGCCGTGTGTTTGATGAGGCAAAGCGTGTGGATGGTCCGGTGCTGGTGCATGTGCTCACAAAAAAGGGAGCAGGCTATGGTCCGGCAGAGCGTTATCCTTCCAGATTTCACGGTGCAGAGCCGTTTGTCATAGAGACAGGGCTTCCAAAGAATAAGCGCACGAAGGCCAATTACACTGATGTTTTCTCAACAGTCATGAAGAAGCTGGGCGAGAGAAATCCAAAGGTGGTTGCGATAACGGCTGCCATGGCAGAGGGAACAGGGCTTCGCAGATTTCACCGCAATTTCCCGGAAAGGTTTTTTGATGTGGGAATAGCTGAGGCACATGCCACGACCTTTGCGGCAGGTCTTGCAAAGTCAGGGCTTATCCCGGTTTTTGCGGTATACTCGTCATTTTTACAAAGAGCGTTTGACCAGATACTTCACGATGTTTGCATACAGAATCTGCATGTCATCTTTGCAATCGACAGGGCAGGGCTTGTAGGCAGTGATGGAGAGACGCATCAGGGTATATTTGACATATCATACCTGTCGGTCATCCCGAATATGACAATCATGGCTCCGAAGAATAAGTGGGAGCTGTCCGATATGATGAAATTTGCGGTGGCATATGATGGTCCGATTGCACTCAGATACCCAAGGGGTGCAGCCTATGACGGTCTCAAGGAAATCAGGCAGCCGGTAGAGCTTGCAAAGAGTGAGCTAATCAGAAAAGGAAGCAGGGTGGCTATCATGGCACTCGGCAGTATGGTAAAGACTGCTGTTGACGCGGTAAAGCTGCTTGAGGCAGATGGAATTTCTGCTACACTTATCAATGCGCGTTTTGCAATGCCTTTTGATAAGGAAGCAATAAAGGAGCTGCCGGCTGAGCACAGCCTGCTTGTGACCATGGAGGAAAACGTGCAAAGCGGCGGCTTTGGTGAGCATGTGACGGAGTATGTCAAGACTAACGGCATTGCTCTAGAGGTGCTAAATATTGCACTTCCTGACTGCTATGTGGAGCATGGCAATGTCGAGGTGCTCAAAAAGGAGCTGCATGTGGATGCCGAATCGGTGGCTAAGCGCATAATAGCAGCATTATAGATAGAGGTAACATACAGTATGAAAGAAAGATTAGACGTATTACTTGTAAACAGAGGCCTTGCACCATCAAGGGAAAAAGCAAAGACCATGATTATGGAGGGCAATGTTTTCGTAAATAACAACCGTGAGGATAAGGCAGGGAGCACATTTCCCGATGACTGCAATATAGAGATTCATGGAAAGACACTGCAGTATGTGAGCCGTGGCGGGCTCAAGCTCGAAAAGGCTATGAAGCACTTTGATATCACGATGGACGGCAAGGTGTGCATGGATATAGGTGCCTCAACAGGCGGTTTTACAGACTGTATGCTCCAAAACGGTGCTAAAAAGGTGTACGCCGTGGATGTCGGATATGGACAGTTTGCATGGAAGCTGCGTCAGGATGAGCGCGTGGTGTGCATGGAAAAGACCAATATCAGGTATGTGACACCGGAGAATATAGATGATGAGCTTGATTTTGCGTCGGTTGATGTGTCGTTCATATCACTGACCAAGGTGTTAGGCCCTGCAAGAGCACTGTTAAAGGACGGTGGTGAGATGGTTTGTCTCATCAAACCACAGTTTGAGGCAGGCAGGGAAAAGGTCGGCAAAAAGGGTGTGGTCCGTGACAAGAGCGTGCATGAGGAGGTAGTAAACAATATCATATCCTTCGCACTTTCAAACGGATTTAGCGTGTTGGACCTTGAGTATTCGCCAATCAAGGGACCGGAGGGCAATATAGAGTACCTCGTGCATATCAAAAAGACAGATGATCCTATAAAGGAGGATTCAGTGGATATTCATAGTGTGGTCGAGGCCGCACATGGAGAGCTGGATAAAAAATAGACTATGAAACATTTTGTTGTGATAGCAAATGCCTATAAGGACAGGGATTTTGCACTTACAAATAAAATAGTGGCATACATAGAGCAAAAGGGCGGCACGGCAAAGGGGCTTATGAGCAATGTCGAGGCAATATCCGACAACGAGTTTGAGCTTGAGGATATACCACAGGATACGCAGTGTATTCTTGTGCTCGGCGGTGATGGTACCCTGATTCGTGCGGCTACAAGGGTGGAGACACTTGAGATTCCGCTTATGGGAGTAAATCTCGGCACCCTCGGCTATCTGTGTGAGGTGGAGGAAGCCACGGTATTTGATGCTATTGATTCGCTTATGGCTGATAAATACATGACAGAGGACCGCATCATGCTCACAGGGCATAAAAGAGGCAGTGAGACCTCGAGAGTGGCATTAAATGATATAGTCATCCACAGAAAGGGCAATTTGCAGATTTTAAGCCTCAATGTGTATGTAAACGGTGAGTTTTTAAATAATTACCATGCCGACGGCATCATTGTTGCGACTCCGACAGGCTCTACAGGCTACAGTATGTCGGCAGGAGGCCCGATTGTAGATCCGAAGGGCGATATGATACTGCTCACACCGAACAATGCTCACAATCTCACGTCAAAGAGCATTGTGCTTTCAGGCGATGATGAGATAGAGATAGAGATTCTAAGCCGCAGGGAGCAAAACGACGAGCTGGCGTGTGTCAGCTATGATGGCGATACCATAGCAGAGCTTGCTGTAGGAGATCGTTTTGTTATTTCGAAGGCAGCCAATTATACAAAGATTTGCAAGCTTCACCAGAGAAGCTTTTTGGAGATACTCCGCAAAAAGATGGGAAATTATTCATAACACAGATAGGGATTGTTATAATGAATAGTTACGAATAATAATTATGAGGTGACAGGACATGAAAACAAACAGACAATCCAAGATAATAGAGATAATTCAAAAGAATGAGGTAGAGACTCAGGATGAGCTTTCAGCGCTTCTTGAAAAGGATGGTTTTCGCGTGACACAGGCCACAGTATCTAGAGATATCAGAGAGCTTAAGCTCACGAAGATTCCTACTGCAGGCGGCAGACAGAAGTACGCCGTGATAACGGATGCACCTGAGAACCTTTCCAAAAAATACGAGAGAGTGCTCAGAGAGGGCTTTTTGTCGATGGATATGGCTCAGAATATCCTCGTCATAAAGACCGTATCGGGAATGGCAAGCGCAGTCTGTGCTGCAATAGATGCCATGAAGATGAGAGAAATCGTCGGTTCGATTGCCGGAGATGATACAATCATGTGTGCAATCCGGACTGTTGATGATACATATGCGGTGATGAAAAAAATCCGCAGAATTGTGGAATGATGTTACAGGAATATCAGAATTATATCTGAGCTGTAACAAAAAATAACATATATCGTCATGCCTGGGAGAGGAAGGAGAAAATATGTTACAAAATCTACATGTAAAGAATCTGGCACTCATAGACGAGTGCGAGGTTGAGTTTTCCGACGGACTAAATATACTGTCGGGAGAGACCGGAGCGGGAAAATCTATCATCATAGGCTCTATCAATCTGGCACTTGGTGAAAAAGTGCAAAAGGAGATGCTAAGAGACAATGAAAAGCCTGCTTTTGTGGAGCTGATTTTTTCGGTTGAGGATCCAAAGATTATAGAGGCCTTAAGGGAGCTTGATGTGGAAATCGAGGACGGATGCGTGATTTTGAGCCGTAAAATCACACAGTCGCGTGCAGTCGGCAGGGTGAACGGTGAGGCCGTATCTGTTTCGCGAATGAAGGAAATAGCCTCATATCTCATAGATATCCATGGTCAGCATGAGCACCAGTCGCTTTTATCAAAGAAAAAGCATCTTGATATACTTGATGAGTACGCAAAGCAGTCGCTTGGCGATAAAAAGCAGCAGCTTTCAGCCTCATACAAAGCATACAGGGCGCTTAAGGATGAGTATGAAAAGTCCAATATCGATAATGAAGACAGAAGCCGTGAGCTGTCATTCCTTGAGTACGAGGTGAAGGAGATAGAAGAAGCAGCCCTGGTGTCTGGTGAGGATGAGGAGCTTGAGGCGCAGTTTAGGAAGTTTTCAAACGGAAAGAAAATCATGGAGGGCGTAAATGCTGCATACTCTGCCACAGGAGGCGAGATGGAGAGCGCATCAGAGCTTATTGGCAGGGCAGTAAGAGAGCTGTCACTGGTATCAGGCTATGATGAGGATGTGGAAGCCTTGGAGAATCAGCTGTCGGAGATAGACAGTCTGCTTTCTGATTTCAATCACGAGATATCAGGGTATATATCACAGGCTGAGTTTGACGAGGAGACCTTCTATGAGACACAAAAGCGTCTGGATGAGATAAATCATCTAAAGAGCAAATACGGTAATTCAATTGATGATATACTGATAGCACTCAATGAAAAGAGGGAGCGTATCAGTGTCCTGAATGATTACGACTCTTATTTACAGAAATTAGAGCAGCAGCTTGCGAAGAAGGAAAAGGAGCTGGCACAGATATCGGATGAGGTATCGGAAATCAGACAAAGAAGTGCTGTAAAGCTTGTGTCGGAAATTAAATCAGCACTTAATGATTTGAATTTTCTTGATGTACAGTTTGATATGCAGTTTGACAGATTGCCGGACTATACAGCAAACGGAATCGATGCGCCTGAGTTTCTCATCTCCACTAACCCGGGTGAGCCGCTTAAGCCGCTCGGCAGGGTAGCATCGGGCGGAGAGCTGTCACGTATCATGCTCGGCATCAAGACGATCATGGCAGAAAATGATCACATCGAATCACTTATCTTCGATGAGATTGATTCGGGAATCAGTGGACGTACAGCTCAGATGGTCTCTGAGAAGATGAATGAGCTTGGCCGCAATCACCAGATTATATGTATCACACATCTGCCACAGATAGCAGCTATGGCAGATGCACATTTCCTTATTGAGAAAGCAGTCGAGAACAAATCCACGGTTTCAAGGATTCACAGACTCGATGATAAAGACAGCGTGGCTGAGCTTGCCAGAATGCTTGGCGGTGCAAAAATTACGGATACCGTGATGGAGAGCGCACGCGAGATGAAAGCGCTTGCCATGGAGAAAAAAATCTGACATTATCAGTTTACGGCGCGGTTGATTACAAGTATGTCACCGGTGGTCAGCCGTACATTTCCGTTAGGGATGATTACCTGTCCGTTTCTTTGGATCATTATGATAATCTCATTGTGTTTTTTTGATATTTCAGACAGCAGTTTATTGTTATATCTGCTGTCTTTTTCTATTATTTTTTCCACCAGCTTTATACCATGTATTTCATCAGGTGTGATAGCGCTCAACACGAGCACATCGTTTTGCAGTATTATTGTTTCACCGTCAGGTATTATATTCTGCTCACCTCTGCGGATAAGCACAATCAGTGTCTCCGGCGGCAGCGTCAGGTCCTTTAGCTTGTGGCCGCACCACAGATGATTTTCAGGTATGGTAAGCTGTATGAACTGGATGTCCGCTTCCTCGGAGTAATCATTGAAGGTCTTCATAACATCGGCTGTTTTATCGAGCATATCAAGCTTTCGCGATATCCATGGGAGCATTGAGCCCTGAAGCAGTATTGAAAAGAGTACCATCATAAAAATTATGTGGAAGGTGTCGAGGTCATCATTGGTGGCTGTATATGCCAAGATGGAAAACACGATGGAGGCTGCTCCTCTTAAGCCTGACCACGAGACAAGCAGCTGCTGTTTAATTTTGCTGCGAAAAGGTGTGAGCACAAGAGCTACTGAAAGAGGTCTTGCCACAAAGGTAAGCCATATAAATATTAAAAGTGCCGGTATTATGACCTGTGGCAGCTTTGACGGGAAGGAAAGCAGACCGAGCAGGAAGAAAATAAGCATCTGCATAAGTCCTGTTATTCCATCAAAGAAATTTACCAGATTCTTTTTATTTTCTATTTCAGTGTTTCCGAGTATGATGCCGACAATATAAGCGCTTAAGAAGCCGTTTCCGTCAAAGTAAGCAGGCAGGGCATATGATATCAGTGCTATTCCCACCATGAAAATGGCATCAAACCCTGCGCTTTTGAAGCGTATATATCGAAGGAGTACGATGGAAAGCTTTGCAATCAGAACTCCGAAGAGTATGCCAAAGGCAAGCTGTTTTACTATGAGTATGGCAATATTTCCGGCGCTTACGCTGCCCTGTGATATGGCTATAAAGGCAACGGTGAGCATATAGGCACATGGGTCATTACTACCGCTTTCCACCTCAAGAAGAGAGGCTGTATTATACTTCAGGTTCAGCTTTTTTGAACGGAGTATGGAGAAAACGCTCGCCGCATCGGTTGATGAAATAAGTGCACCGATGAGGAGGCTTATTTCCCAGCTCATATGCAGGGCAAAGTGACAGAACAGTCCTGTAAGAAAGCAGGTGATAATAACACCGATGGTGGACAAAAGCACAGCCTTGACGGCAACAGCCTTTGCACGCTGCCAGTTGGTTCCAAAGCCACCGTAGAACATGATAAAAATAAGGGCGGTAGAGCATATCTGTTCGGCAAACGCATAATTATCGAAATCTATCTTCATGATTCCGTCAGAGCCAAAGAGCATGCCAAGCACGATAAAGGCTAAGAGCGCCGGAATACCTATGCGGTTTGAGACTCGGTTTAGCAGGATACATAGGAAGATAACTATTGATGTGATTAGCAGGTATGTATTCATGAAATCCCTCCTTTATTAAATGGTGATTTAAGAATTGCAAAGCAATTGCTGTATTAATTTGTGACTAACAATGTGGAAATTATATATGAAATTTATAATAAACATATAAATATAACGAAATTATATAGGAAAACACCTAAGCTGTCAAACTATATCGTTTTTTCTCAAAATGATTGGAATAGTTACAATGATATAATAAGATAATAAAAGAATAAAAAAAAATGACAGGCGCATACTAACCAAAATGGAGGTAACAGTATGCGGAAGTTTTTTGGAAAATTTGTGAGTGTCACTCTGGCGGCAGCAGTGATAGCTATGTTTGCGCTAAGCAGTGATGATAAGTGGTGCAGCAGGGTAGATAAGGCATTTGATGAGAGTGTTTTAGGCAGTTTTTTAAGTGAATCAAAGGGAGACTATGGGAGATATGCGACAGGTCTTTCAGGACAGACGGCGAGTGTATCGGCTGATTCGGGCGAGAATGGTGGAAATGACGGAAATGGTGGAAATGGTGGAACAGGACAAGTCATAGGACAGACAGCAGATACAGCGCCTGCTGACAGAGCTACTGACAGTGATTATGAAGAGACCGGCAAAATATGTGATAGCACAGGCGTTGAGGGTGTATATGCCTGCGGCAGACTGACCGGTATATATGAGCAGACAGAGGGAGTGCTTGTTGTGAATACGACAGAGGTGACAGACGAGGATGGCAAAAAAGTCAATCCGGCAGATAAAAAGGTGAAGTGCGGTGATTATATCCTGTCTGTAAATGGACGCATTGTGGCAGACAAGGAGGAGCTTTCTGAGGCTGTGAATGATATCATGAAGCAGTATGATGAAAGTAATGAAGATAAAATTAAATCAGAAATTAATAAAAGTACCGTAAACATCAAATTTCTTAGAGGCGGTGAAGAAATGTCAGCGGATATTGCGCCTGTCAGGATGGATGATGGCAGATACTACATGGGAATATGGGTGAAGGATGATCTGGCGGGAATCGGTACTATCACTTATTATACAAAGGACGGTCGTTTTGGTGCGCTGGGACATGGAATAGGAGACGGAACACAAAGCGGCAATCTCTTGTATGCAAACAGCGGTGATTTGTACAGCATGAAGCTTACCAAAATCAAAAAGGGAAAGGCAGGCACGCCGGGCGAGATAGGCGGAGTGGTGTATTTTGGCAAAAAAAGCCATATAGGCACACTTGACTGCAATAGTAATCTGGGAATTTACGGACAGCTTGACAGTGATGAGTTGTCGGAATATGCCGCAGAGGATACGTATTATCAGGTTGCAGACAAGGATGAGATACACACAGGTAGTGCACAGATAATATCGGAAATATCGGGAAAACTGGAAAAATATAATCTGGAAATAACAAATATAGATAAAAAGGCGACAGATACCAATAAGGGAATGGAGCTTAAGGTGACAGACGAAAGGCTGATAGAGCTTTCCGGTGGAATAGTGCAGGGCACATCCGGAAGCCCAATCATACAGGATGGCAAAATAATAGGAGCAGTCACCCATGTGTTTGTCGATGATCCGACAGGAGGCTATGGCATTTGTATTGATGAGATGTTGTAATTATTGCTCCATCCTGCGAAGCTCCGGCAGTACTGTACTAAGCATGGTTACAAAGCAGATGCTTCCGCCAATCACGTTTGATACAGGCTCTGCCATAAACACACCGTCCGTTCCCATACCAAAGGAGTATGGCAGAATATATGTCAGCGGTACAACGATGAACACCTTGCGAAGCAGGGAGAAAAATATAGCCCGCTTCTTTTTATTCAGTGATTTGAAGGTGGTCTGTCCGATGTACTGCAGATCCATAAATATGAATGCCGCAAAGTAGATATTTAAAGCCTTTACCGCATCATCCATGAGTGTGGCATCGGAGCTGAAAATTGAAATCAGGGCATGAGGAGCAAGTATAATCACACTCCACATGATAGCTGTGTACAGAAGCACGAGCAGTCCCATAGTGAAAATGGATTTTCTCACCCGGGCAGGCCTTTTGGCGCCATAGTTGTAGCTTAAAACAGGAGACGAACCCTCCACGATAGCATAAATTGGAGTCTCTACCATCTGCCTGATGCTTGATACGATGGTCATTACCGATATGTACAAATCGCCACCGGTCACTGAAAGCACATTGTTGCAGCATATAGACACCAGACTGTTGGTAAGCTGCATGACACAGCCTGAGGTTCCTAGACTTATGATATCCTTTGCATAGCGTGTATTTTCACTAAATTCAGAAGGGCTCAAAAGGCGCACCTTAAGCTCGGCCTTTTTCTTTAGAAAGCGGAGCACAAAAAGCGCAGACAGAGTTTGTGAAATGACCGTAGCAATAGCCGCTCCCTTGATACCAAAATTAAATCCAAATATAAAAAGTGGGTCAAGCACCAGGTTAGCAACTGCTCCGATTGCCACAGACAGCATGCCTGTTGTGGAGTAGCCCTGAGCGTTGATAAAGGGATTCATGCCTGTTGAAATCATGGATGGGAGTGTTCCAAGCAGATAAATGAGCAGGTATGGGAGAGCATATTTAAGAGCGTTTTCAGATGCACCAAAGAGTATTAAAAGGGGCTTTGCAAAAATCATGCACAAAGCTGTAAAAATGACTGCAAATGTGCAGACCATTGTAAAGCTGGTATTCATTATAGTATTGGCGGCACTGTCATCACTCATGCCTCTTTTTATTGAAAAAAGCGGAGCGCCGCCGCTTCCAAAGAGATTTGAGAAAGCGATTGTCAGCATTATAATAGGAAAGCAGAGCCCCACAGCACCGAGTGCAGTAGTTCCGACATCAGGTATGCGGGCGATGTATATGCGGTCCACTATGTTGTACAACAGGCTAAGAATCTGCGCTACCAGCATGGGCAGAGCAGCCTGCAATATGTTTTTCTTTATCGAATCGTTATCAAAATCTATTTTTTTCATAAGGTACCTCTTTTGGATTTGCTTCGTTCATTATATCACCACATATAAAAAAATCAAAGGCTCAGCCTGTTTTGATATAGATTTTATTTATGACAAACTAAAAGAAAAATATATTTTACAATGACAAAAAACTACAGTAATATATGGACTATAAAATTACGAATTCTAAAATGATCATATATACCGGAGGATAACATGAAGATTACACAGATACATACAAACAAACCACAGTCACTTTCTTTCGAGATTTTTCCACCAAAGAAGGAGGAGGACTTTAAAAATATCGACGAGATGCTTGAGATACTCTGTGATTGCCATCCTGAGTACATCAGCGTGACATTTGGCGCAGGCGGCAGCTCAAACAATAACAAGACTATAGAGATTGCAAAGAAGATAAAGAACCAGTACCATGTGGAGCCGGTCGTGCACCTTACATGTCTGTGCTATAACAAGGCTGAGATAGATGAGTTCACCAGACAGCTTTCATATGAAGGAATCGAGAATATCCTGGCTTTAAGAGGAGACAGAAATCCAAATGTGCCTGCAAAGGAGGATTTTCTCCATGCAAGCGATTTGATTAAATACATAAAGGATACCACAGGCGATCAGTTCTGTATCGCAGGTGCGTGCTACCCGGACATCCATCCGGAGGCAGGTAACAAGGTAGAGGATATTAAGAATCTTAAGAAAAAGGTTGATGCCGGAGCAGAGCTTCTTTTATCGCAGCTCTTCTTTGACAATGATACCTTCTTCAATTTTGCTGAGGACTGCAGGCTTGCAGGTATCAATGTGCCTGTTATCCCGGGCATCATGCCTTGTATCAATGCGGCTCAGATTCAGAGAATGGTCACAATGTGCGGTGCTAAGTTCCCTGAGAAGTTCCAGAAGATTGTACACAGATACGGAGACAACAAGGCAGCTCTTTTTGATGCCGGAATGTCTTACTGCGAGAGCCAGATAATTGAGCTTTTAGCTAATGATGTGGAGGGAATTCACCTTTACACTATGAACAATGTGAAGGTTGCAAAGCGTTTAACAGAGGGAATTAAGAACATTATTTAGGACTTTTAATAGTACGGAACGCATGCCCCGGGTACCATGGGCGCACACGTATTCCCGCTGTCGCTACGCTGCGTGGCTAATATACTGTACGAAATTATGCTTTGAAGTGTTTCTATGCTTGACGAAACCGTCAAAACGCGCCTTCCGTGGCGCGGTTCTCCTCGCCCCTGCGTCCATGCAGGGGCGTTTCTGTGTCTCTTGGGCATAATTTCTACAGTATCTAAGCCACTTCGCTATGCGCTCCGGCGGGAGTACGTGTGCGCCCGCGGTACCCGGGGCTTACGTTCCTTACGCTGTGGTGAATTTGCGTTACGTGTGGTGGCACATGGCAGATGTCGAGAGAGCGAATAGCGGAGCTGTCTAGATACTGTTGAATTATGCCAGATGAAAATCAGAAATGTCTCGGCATGGACGCCGGGACAAGGAGCTATCGAGCCATGGAGGGCGAGTAGCGACGGTTTCGTCAAGTTAAGAAAGTTTTTGAGGCATAATTCGTACAGTATCTTGACAGTGTAGCGTAGCACTCACGACATCTGCCATGTGCCACCACACGTAACACAAATTTGAATAAAAAATATCAACCATTGCAAAATGTACAGCAGATGTTTATAATAGGTATATTAGATTTGTAAATGGAAACAATGTCCATATTAAATCGAAATTAAACTATATAAGGAGACATTAGAAAATGAAAGAAAAATCAAGAAGCACTTTTTCCGGCAACATTGGCTTTGTTCTTGCGGCAGCCGGCAGTGCGGTAGGACTTGGAAATATATGGAGGTTTCCGTATCTGGCAGCAAAGGACGGAGGAGGACTTTTTCTGCTGGTGTATCTGATACTTGTTCTGACCTTTGGTTTTACATTGCTTACCACTGAGATTGCAATAGGCCGTAAGACCGGACAGGGACCTCTTACAGCGTATGGTCTTATAAATCCAAAGGGCAAGTTTATCGGTGTGCTTGCATGTATAGTACCGGCTATTATTTTGCCTTACTACTGTACTATAGGTGGATGGGTTTTAAAGTACTTTACACTTTTCATTACAGGAAGCGGTAAGAATGCGGTTGCGGATGGATATTTCACAGGCTTTATCACAGGCCAGTGGGCACCGATCATATTTGGAGTGGTTTATCTGCTTTTGACAGCAGCTATTGTCATTGGCGGAGTCAATAAAGGTATCGAGCGATTCAGCAAGGTGCTCATGCCTATCCTTGTTGTGCTTATATTTGCTATAGGTATTTTCTCACTGACGCTCAACCATAAGGATGCATCGGGCGCAGTAAGAAATGGTCTTGAGGGACTTAAGATATATGTGATTCCGGATTTCAAGGGGATTACAATGCAAAAGCTTGTCACAGTATTTGTTGATGCGCTCGGTCAGCTTTTTTACTCAATCAGTGTTGCTATGGGAATCATGGTTGCATATGGCTCGTATGTCAAGAAGGAATCAAAGCTCATGGGTTCAATCAACCAGATAGAGATTTTTGATACACTTGTTGCATTCCTTGCAGGTCTTATGATCATTCCGGCAGTATATGTATTCATGGGCCGTGACGGCATGTCAGCAGGACCGGGTCTTATGTTTATATCACTGCCAAAGGTATTTGATGCAATGGGAATAGCCGGAGATATCGTAGGTCTGATATTCTTCATGATAGTTGCATTTGCGGCAGTTACATCGTCTGTATCTATTATGGAAGCTATTGTATCGAGTCTTATAGACAGATTTCACTGGAGCCGCAGGAAAAGTGCCATTCTGGTCACAGTATATGGCCTTATCGCAGAGATAATAGTCTGCCTCGGCTACAATAAGCTCTATATGGAGGTTAAGCTTCCAAACGGCACAGTCGGACAGATACTTGATATCATGGACTATGTCAGCAACAATGTGCTCATGCCAATCGTCGCACTTGCTACATGTATCCTCATCGGCTGGATTGTAAGTCCAAAGGTGATAATAGATGAGGTGACACGCGGAGGCAGCAAATTTACCAGAAAAGGGCTTTATATAATCATGGTTAAATTTATTGCACCGGCATTCCTACTTATATTATTGCTGCAGGCACTCGGAATCGTTACTTTTTAGTATTGAGTTAAATTTATTGTATATTTTATATAAATACCCTTGAAATACAGCTATCATAATGGTAGTATTTTACTAAATGATGAAAGAGGGGGAGCCACTATGGCTTTTAGACGTGAGAAAAAGCGTATCGGTGATATGCTTATAAATGAAAATGTAATTACTCAGGAGCAGCTTGAAAAAGCCCTGCCTATAGCTAAAGAACGGCATAAGAAGATAGGAGAAACGCTCATTGAGCTGGGGTTCACCAATGAGCTTGAGATAGCAAAGGCATTGTCGCTGCAGCTGGGGCTTGAGCTTGTGAATGTGAGTGCAATCAACATACCTGAGGAGGTGCAAAATCTTGTCAGCGAGACAGTGCTCAGAAAGCATGTCATGATACCATATGCCTTTGACAAGAATAATGCCAATATAGTGCATGTGGCCATGGCTGATCCTATGGATATGGTGGCGCTTGATGATTTTTCAATCGTTACAAATCTGCAGGCTGAGCCTGCGGTAGCAACAGGCAGAGACATACTTTTGACGCTCGACAAATATTATGGTGATACAGAGGCCATGAAGGCGGCTCAGGAGTATGCGAGGGAGAGAAAAGAGCGTGAGCAGAAAAATGCCGAGGCTGAGGAAGCTACCAGCAAGGACGTAAACAATTCGCCGGTCGTTCTGCTTGTCAACTCTATCATTGAGCAGGCAGCCAGACTCAGAGCATCAGATATACATATAGAGGCACTGGAAAACAAAGTCAGGGTGCGATACAGAATTGATGGTGCGCTTTATGAGAAGGCGGCATATAGTATACATCTGCTTTCTGCAATTATTACACGACTTAAAATCATAGGCGGTATGGATATTTCCGAGAAGCGTAAGCCACAGGACGGCCGTATCACTATGGAGATAGACAAGACAGAGTATGATATCCGAGTTTCAATCCTTCCGACAGTATTCGGTGAGAAGTGCGTTATGCGACTTGCGCAGAAAAAGGCACTTACAAGAGATAAAAAGGAGCTGGGATTTTCGGATGACGAGCTTAAGGCCTTTGATCATATACTGATGAATACAAACGGCATCATACTTGTTACAGGACCTACAGGAAGTGGTAAGTCAACCACACTATACACGGCACTTTCTGAGCTCAACAGGGAGGATGTAAATATCATCACGGTTGAGGATCCGGTCGAGGCCAATATAGACGGAATCAACCAGGTACAGGTAAATAACAAGGCGGATCTGACATTTGCATCAGCACTTCGTTCCATTCTGCGACAGGATCCGGATATCATCATGATCGGTGAGATCCGAGATCAGGAGACAGCACAGATTGCAGTACAGGCGTCAATCACAGGACATCTTGTGGTCAGCACACTGCATACCAACAGCTCGGCAAGTACTATTTCACGACTGGAGGACATGGGAGTGGAAAGCTACCTGCTTGCGGATTCGGTAAAGGGAATCATTGCACAGCGACTTGTAAGAAGACTCTGCCCGGCATGCAAGAGAGAGCATCTGCTGACAGAGGATGAGAAGGCCTTTATGAATATACCGGCATTCCGCCCGGTAAAGATTTATGAGCCATGTGGCTGTGAAAAATGTGCCAATACAGGCTACAAGGGACGAATCGGTATATATGAGATAATGACCATAACACCAAAGCTCAAATCACTTATTTCAAAGGGTGTTGACATCGAGGATATAAATAAGGCTGCATGTGATGAGGGCATGCATACGCTTAGACAGAGTGCAGAAAAGCTTGTACTTGAAGGAGTTACTTCATATCAGGAAATGTTAAAGACTACGTTCGAAAACTAAGGGGGAAAAGAAAATGCAGATAGTAGACATTTTAAAAGCAGCACAGCAACAGAATTCATCGGATATACATATCGCACCGGGAAATCCGGTTATGCTTAGAATTGACGGAACACTTGTACCGCAGGGAAATCAGGTACTCACCAATGTTGAGACGGACAACCTGCTTTCTCCGATTGTTCCGCAGGAGCTTAAGGATGTGCTAAAGGAAAAGGGAGAACTTGATTTCGCTTTTTCGGTGGAGGGCTTTTCACGAGTCAGAGCCAATGTGTTCAGACAGAGAGGCTCATATGCGGCAGCACTTCGTATTCTCTCATATGATGTGCCAACACCACAGCAGCTTGGCATACCGCAGTCGGTTGTAAATCTGACCACAAAGATGAGAGGGCTTGTCCTCGTGACAGGAGCTACAGGAAGTGGAAAGTCAACCACGCTGGCAAGTCTTATAGATGTCATTGCATCAAGAGATTCCAAAAATATAATCACGCTTGAAGATCCTATCGAGTACCTGCACTCAAGGAGACGTTCGATAGTAGCGCAGAGAGAGGTTGGAAAGGATACACTTTCATATGCTGCAGCTTTAAGAGCTGCACTGCGACAGGATCCGGATGTAATTCTTGTAGGAGAGATGCGAGATCTTGAAACTATATCTACAGCTATTACAGCGGCAGAGACAGGACATCTTGTATTTTCTACACTGCATACCAACAGCTCATCTGACGCAATTGACCGTATGATTGATGTTTTCCCACCGCATCAGCAGCAGCAGATACGAGTACAGCTCTCAGGAGTTTTGGAGGGAATTGTTGCACAGCATCTGCTTCCAATGGTAAATGGCGGACGAATTGCAGCCTTTGAGGTGCTCCTTGCCAATAATGCCATCAGAAACTTGATTCGTGAGGCAAAAGCATTTCAGATTCCATCTATCATACAGACCTCAAAGAGAGAGGGTATGATGATGATGGATGATTGCATTTTACAGTATTACAGTCAGGGGCTCATAGCGCCTGAGACTGCAGTGGCATATGCACATGATCCGGTAGGCATGGCCAGCCGTGTGCACCTTTACTATTGATAGTATAATCGTATGTATTTTACTATTATGGTATAATGTTGTGGAGTCTTAAATAAATTATGATTTAATTTATCTGGAGGTTGCACAGAATAGGGATAAGGAGGAGAAGAAAGTGGCTGACTGGACATATCAGATTATAGACCAGAGCGGAAAAGAAAGAAAAGGAAATATAGTAGCCGAGTCAGAAGCAGAGGCAAAAAATAAGCTTAAGATGGATGGCAACATGGTCATAAGCCTCACCAAGGCAACAGCACTGACCAAGGAAATCTCATTCAGCGTAGGAGGAAAGGTAAAGCCGAGAGATTTATCGGTATTCTGCCGTCAGTTCACCAGTATGGTCAATGCCGGTGTTACTATCCTTGATACATTGGACATGCTATCTGATCAGACTGAAAATAAGGTCATGGCCAAGGCTATCAGAGGTGTTCATGCCGAGATTCAAAAAGGTGAGACTCTCTCGGATGGCCTCAAAAAATACCCGAATGTTTTCCCTGATATCATGGTGAGCATGGTTGCAGCAGGAGAAGCATCCGGCAAGATTGATGTAGCCTTTGAAAGAATGTCTGCGCACTTCGAGAAATCAGCAAAGCTCAACGGCATGATAAAAAAAGCGGCAGTTTATCCGATTATTGTTGTGATTGTAGCTATTGCGGTTGTTATTGTAATGCTTGTAAAGGTTATACCGAGCTACTCAGAAATGTTCAATGACCTGGGCACAGAGCTTCCGGGCATCACAAAGGCAGTTGTTGCGATGAGTGATTTCGTCACCGGATACTGGTATATTGTGCTTGCTGTCATAGCAGCGATTGTTATAGCCATCAAGCTTTACAAGCAGACTGAAAGTGGTCAGATGTTCTTTGGAAATCTCGCCAGAAAGGTGCCTATTTTCGGAAAGCTGAACATCAAGACAGCAGCCAGCAACTACGCGCGTACACTTTCCACACTTGTGTACTCAGGACTTCCGATGATAGAAGCCCTTGGCATCACTGCTGACACCATGAAGAATGCTGTTTACAAAAAAGCACTGAAAAGTGCGAGGGAGGAAGTAAGTAAGGGTGTTCCGCTGTCTGAGCCAATCACAGCATGCGGACTGTTTCCACCTATGGTTTCCCACATGACCAAAATCGGTGAGGAGACCGGTGATCTGGAGGGCATGCTTACGCGACTGGCAGACTACTATGACGAGGAAGTTGAGTTGGCTACCCAGACAGTTATGGCAGCTATTGAGCCTATGATTATCCTTGTTCTGGCACTTATTGTTGGTGTGCTTGTGGCAGCCGTTATGGCTCCTATGCTTACCATGTATCAGGCTATGGACAGCTTATAAAATGAAAAAGAAGCAGACTTTGAGTGTGAAATTCAAAGGCTGCTTTTTTTGTGCAGGTACTGGCGGTAGAACGGGGCTTCATCCCATGAGACCAAGCTGGTGCACAATCTCTCGCATGAGCTACGCTGCACTGCCAAGATACTGTAGGAATTATGCCTTATAGGTTTACTATGCCCGACGAAACCGTCGAAACGCGCCGTCCGTGGCGCGGTTCTCCTTGCCCATTACTGCTCACACCACAGTGTGACCAGTAACGATTACAGCCCATTAAAAGTGCCTCTACGAGGCAGGGGCTGTAATCTTACAATAGTTTATGTAGTGGCGCATAGCTTGACAGCGTGGTGTCAAGCTTGCGTTTGAACAGCAACGATATATTACATGCCAGTGGGAGCTCATTTCTGTGCATCGTGTGCATAATTCAACAGTATCTAAGCAGTTTCGCTATTCGCTCACGCGAGAGAGCGTGCCCCAGCCAGTCATAAGTGATGAAGCCCCTTACGCTGTGGCAAAAATACATTGACAACTGTTACACAATAGGCTACAATTCGAATACATGGTTCGGGTATGTTCTTTACCCGTTGATTTATCATGCTGTGTCAGCAACAAATCCGATTGTGCGTTAAAAATAAATATCAGCTAAAGTACCAGTCTATTCGTTTCTATGCGTGGCGGGCATTTATTTGAGGAATATAAAGGGTTATTATCATTTGAAATTATGTATGCACAAAAAAAGGGTTATAAAAAATGTGTATACAGATTTCATGTGGAAAACAGGAGAAGTGTATGATATACAGAAAAGTGAAGACAAATTTGTCCAGAACTCTTAGCTCTATAGAGCAGGACAAGGCAACCAGCGATGACTACGTGAAGTGTATTCTGGCAGATCCGCAGATAGCAGCCTATATAGTTCAGGCGCTCGTGCCGGAATTTAAGGAAATGGAAGTCGAGAAAATAATTCCGTGTATTGGTGAGCCGACAGTAATGCTCAGATTTCCGGAAAGGCTTGGAGTTAAAATCCAGAACGTAAATAATGAGTCAGTTGATGAGGATGATGGAAAAATTATTTACGACATCAAATTTCCATTGTATTATAATGGAAAAAGAAAAGAATTTATCATCAATATCGAAGCACAGAAGAGCAGCAAAAAATCAAAGCTGGGCTACCGGTTGGAAAACAGGATTGCCTATTACATGGGAAGAATGATTTCTGAGCAGAAGGGTACAGAGTTTGTGAATTCAAATTATGATGATTTAAAATCCGTATATACCATATTTATCACAAATTTGTGATAAAAATTGTTATCATAAATCTTGGATTATCTCAAATCTTTGTGGTAATGCCAATAAA